>JAEEGH010000511.1_pt1 | contig 146057 bp, 123 predicted proteins | sample 9134181 | NCBI WGS metagenome assembly JAEEGH01 (sample SAMN16246544, study PRJNA631951) | gut metagenome | biome: gut microbiome; feature: rumen; material: DP-attached | host: Bos | place: Iran: Karaj | collected 2018-10
GACTATCGGCTATTCAATGTCCAAGATCCCGTCTTGCTCTACGGTGAACAATCTGTTGACGATATAATTCTGAACGTCGTTCATTGGTCGCTGGCCTCTTGATTTGCGGAACTAATGGGTGGGTCTTTCGCAGTCGTAGACTTCCGCCGGAGTTATTTCGGTGATCTTGATCTTTTTCTTTCCGTCTTCATCGCTGCCGTCGCTGACTTCGATATCGAAGACGTGCCAGCAGGTGTCGGTCTTGTTCATAAGGAGCGAGGCCGAATTTTCCTCTGCTCCGTGAGCGTAGGCCTTTACAACGGCTGTGGAAGGACCTTTTGAAGTGTCGTAAGCGTGAACAACGACTTTGTAGATACCGTTGTCGGGTTTGTTGATAGTCACTGTTTCGGGTCCTATTCCGTTGGTGTTGTCGATGTCGAGGAAAGGATCGTCTTTCGTCTCGCCTTCGACGCCCCAGTCAGGTCTTTCGCCCGAATACTGCGGCGAGCAGTTCCAGAAGTAGCAGTCGCTTGTCGCGTTGCCGAACTCGCCGTCAGGCCTTATCAAGTGAAGGTCCATGTCGGAGTTCTTGTTGTTCCAGAGCAGCTTGACAGCAAGGTCGTCGTCCGAGACTGCTTCGACAGTGCATTCTGCCGGAACGCTGCTTACCCCTTTGTCGTTGATGACGATGAGGCGGACGACGTATGTTCCTTTGACCTTGGCCTGGAACGCGGTGCGTTTGACTTTGTTCGAAGGATCGCCGTTGAGCGGTGTTCCCGCGCGGTTTGCGTCATCGACTATGTCAAGCGAGATACCGCCCGGAGTCGTTGCGAAGCTCCAGAGGTACTTGAGCCCTTCCTGCGATTCGCCGTCGCTGTCGGTGCTTCCGCTCGCATCCATGATCGCCCACTGGAAAACGGAGACTTTTTCGGGCTCGCACTTGAGTTTTGCAGTCGGATATTTTTCAACATTCGGACCGCATTTGAGTGTGATGCGCTTGTTCGAGTTCTTGTTGTATTCCGTCGGATCGGTGTTGATTATGAGCAGTTCGCCTGTGAGCGGCGACGGGTATTCCTTGTCGTTGCGGCATCCGATCTGGAGAGTGAGTTCTCCGTCCGGAGCTATGGAAACGCCGGGTTCAGGCCCTTCTTTGATGAAGAAGCCCATTTCGTTGGAGTTCTTCGACTGTCCTTCCGAAATAACGACCGATGAAAGTTTCAGGTTTGCCGCACCTTTGTTGTAGACGACAGCTTCTTTTACGAGTTCGTCGAGGACGTCGGTGAAAACGAGAATGTCGTCGTCTTCGTCCTCATCCATCGTTTTGACTTCGATCCTGCCGGTCGGTTTTGTCTGGGCCGTCAGCGGGATGTCGAAATTCGCCTTGCACTTGTCGTTGCTCCTTATTCTGAGGTAGCGGACCTGTTCAGTCCAGGTGGATGCTACGACCGAAATGCCTATCTCGACTTCTTCGTCGTTTTTGAGGAGCACTTTTCCGTTTTCAAGCGGGTTCGATTCGATCTTGAAAGTCCCTTCGTCCGCGTTACCGTCCTTGTCGACGATCGAAATGCCGGAAATAATGAGCGGCTCCGCCTCGTCGCACGAATAGCAGCGGTTCATGATGTAGATATATTTCGTGAGCGATCTTTCGCCGAAGATGATACCTGAGAAAAGGAGTTCCTCGTTCTTTGGTTTGAGTCTGTTGTCCGCGCTGGAGTAGTTGCAGTCATTCGACGGTTTGTCCTTGCCGGGATCTACGGCGGTGTCGCCTGTGTCGGTCGGATCGCTGCCTGTGTCGCCGGTATCAGCCGTCGGATCCGTGTCGGTATCTGAATACGGATCCTTTTTTTCGCTTCCGCAGGAAACCGCGACAAAAATGAAAGCAAGGAAAAAGAGTGAAGAAACTATGATTTTTTTCATTTTACCCTCCTTTACTTCGATACAGACTGAGCGCATCTGAACCCGAGGTTGTAATAGCGGTAGTTCGGGAACGCCTTGTCTCTCGAGTATGTCGTGATCTCGCTTTCAAGGGAGACCCAGCTTCCGCCGCGGATGACTTTCTCCTCTGTCGGAGATTCCGCCGGACCTGTCGGATCTTCGATCTGTATATCGCCGGTGTCGCTCTTGTAGTAGAAATCGATATTGTACCAGGTGTCCGTCCATTCCGCGACATTGCCGGCCATGTTGTAGACTCCGTAAGGCGAGGTGCCTTCATCTCCCCACATTACCGAGGTTACGTCGCCGAAAAGGGCCGTGTAGTTCGCCTGAGCGGCCTCAATGTTGTCGGCTGGTTCCTGATCTCCCCACGGATATGTGCGCATCGTTTTGCCGCGGGCCGCCTTTTCCCACTGCGCTTCGGTCGGAAGCCGTTTCCCTGCCCACTGGCAGAAGGTCTCAGCCTGGTTGTATGAGACCCAGATCACCGGGAATCCGGCGTAGGTCGCGTTGTTGTAGTAGTTTTGGTACATTATCGAGGTCGCATCGTAAGGAGCGGTGCAGACGCCTGCGTCCTGACACAGTTTGTACTGACTGTTCGAGACCTCGTACTTGTCGATGTAGTAGGATGAAAGGTAGACTTTCTTGGTCCCTTCAGACTGTTTCAGACCTTCATCCTCTTCCGAAAGTCCTGTCGGAGTTCCGGCTGGTGCGCCGAACTCGAATTCTCCGCCGGGGATGAGCACCATCTCGGCGATACCGGCCTGGTTCGCGTCTTCCTGTTTGACCATATCCTTCGGAAATCCGATGTGGAAGTTGCCCAGAAATTTCGTGCTTATCTTGAAAAGGTTGTTCTCGACATCGAGTTCGTATGAAGTTTCAGGGAAAACCTCGAAATTCTGACGATCCATCGAGAAGTAGGGCTTAAGGTCGAGTTCGTCGAGCAGATTCGGGAAATCGGCCTCTTTGTAGGGGATGACGACTGTCAGATTCTTTGCAAATTCAAATGCCGCAGGCGAGATCGAGTAGATGTTCGTGACCGGTTTGGAAACATTCGTGAAAGCCGGTGTGTCGAGGGCGTATGCGGTTATCGTGACGACATCGGTCCCTTCGGGCAGAGAACCGGGCTCAAGGTGGACCGTGACGCCGTTTACGCCTCTGTAGACGCCGCCCGAGTTGTCGAAATCCTGCCCGATCTTTTTGTAGAGATAATCCTCTTCGCCGCAGGCTGCAAGCATAGCCGCCATAACAAGGAGAGTGAGAATCTTTCTGAAATCAGCCATTATTCACCTCCTATCACTGAGATCGAGCATCCGCTGCCGGTAGTTCCTACTTCCCAGCGCGGTTCGTCGCCTTCGATGACCTGTGTCCACTGAGTGTCGTTCTCGCTGCTGTAGCCGAAGAGCGAGACTTTAGTCACAGGCTCGACCGGATCGTTGCTGTAGATCGAGATCACTCCTTTCTGCGTGCCGACATCGTAAGGCTTGAAAAATACCGTGAGCGCTGCCTTTTCACCCGGTGCTATGCTGAGCGTGTCGGGAATTACGATGAAGTTGGAATCGTTGGAAACGACTTTCGCCTCCATTACTCTTGTTCCGATGTTCTCGACGTCAAATTCCCAGTAATCCTCGTCGCCGGGCATCGTATCGGCGAATTTGTGCGATCTCGACTCGATAAAAACAGCGGGGAAGTCGAAAGAAACGCTCTGCGAGTTGTATCTCCAGAATTTCTCTCCTTTGGCTACCGGGATCTCTATCGGTATCGGGAACTGAAGTTCGAGTATCTTGATGGTGATCGTGACCTTGAATATGATGTCTGTCCTGTAATAAGTCTTCGATTCGTAGAAAACAGGGATCTCCATGGTGGTCCCTACGAGCGGAGGTTCGATGACGAGATACTGGTTGTCGGAGAATATGCTGCGCTCCTGTTTCTCGTCAAGGCCTATCCTGCTTCCGAATATCTCGACATACATTTTGCCGTCAAGTTCGAAGTTGAAGTGAACGAGGCTGCAAAGATCGCCGACAATGGGCAGAGAAAGACCGCAGCTGCCGCCTACCATGTCAGCGAGGGTGCCTTCGTAAAGCTGGAAGTGGTCGACGCTGTCTTCCATCGAAACAGGGTTGTCGATGTTCCCGTCAAGCAGGAACGGCTGGTAGACTTTGTCATCCTTGAAGCTGAGGTCGAAGTTGAGCCACTTGCTGAGTTCGTTTTCTGCGCCGGAGTAGCAGTTTTTCCATTTTGCTTCCATATTGATGCCGTAGAACATGTCTGCCGATCCGCCGCCCGGAGTCCCTTCAAAGAAGACTTTGACCGATTCCGGCCACTGCGCCTTCGCCCTGCCTTTCATTTTCGCGCCCATCTCTGCGCCGTATTCGACGTTGAAGAGGACGCTGAGAGGAATGAGCCCGCTGCATCCGGGAAGCCAGTCGCCTGTTCCCCATTTGTTGTGTTCTATCAGCACGTCGCGGTATTCGAATTCGATCTCGTCCGAATACTGCTCGTCGTAGACACGCCACTCTTCGCCGTCACGCACGATTTCGGCACCTGCCGGCATGAAGCTCAGAAGCATAACCGCGAAAAGCAGTGAATAAAAAATCTTTTTCATCACGCCACCTATATTATTCTGTTATATCTCTTGCACATCTGAAACCTATCGAATTCGAGTTGTACTGCGGATTTACGCCGCGTCTGTAAGTCGATCGTATCAGTTTCCTTGAAGTGTTCCAGCTGCCGCCGCGGACCGTTCTCTGGTCTCCGATAGGAAGCGGGACGCCGCCCTGGAACAGATCGGAGTAGTAGAAAAATCTTGTCGAGACCCACTCTTCGGCGTTGCCTGCCATATCGTATGTCCCGCTCGGACTCTTGGCGTCTTTGGAGTTGAACTTGTCGTATTTCGAGCCGTTGTAGTATCCGACAGGCGTTACATGAGGCTGCGGGTAAGCGATAAGGAGATCTTCCGCCGAAACGAGATCCTCGAGTTCTTTGCTCGGTTCGTAGGGATCGGTGCTTCCGCGGTAGTTCGCTTTGTAGGGGATGTTCGATCCTTCAAGGAAACTTATCCCGCTGAACCAGCCTTCCACCGTGCTGTCCTCCCAAGGCATATCAGGGCATTCTTTCGAGCACTCCTCTTCGGATGATGCCGGACATACACAGTCGCTTCTGACTCTTGCCGCGTATTCCCATTCCTCTTCGGTCGGAAGACGTTTGCCGACCCATTTGCAGAAGGCATTCGCCGCATACCAGCAGACGCTCGTGACAGGCATTTTGTCCTTTGAGCCGCCCATGTATTTGTCTCCGCTGTATTTTCCGAACCACTCTTCGAGGTATTTGTCGTTTCCGTAACATTTTTCAAGACCGAGCTCGTCGTCGGTCTTCATCGCGCTTTCAGGCCTCCAGAGCTTGTTTTTCTGGTCGTTCAGGAATTTTTTATACTGAGCGACCGTTACTTCGTATTTGTCGATGAGGAAATTCGAGTGCATGGTGACTTTGTGGACCGGTTTTTCCATGTTGAAAGCCTCTTTCGTGCTGCTTCCCATCAGGAAAGAATTTCCCGCAGCCGATATTTCGACCATGCATCCGGGGATGTCGTTGTCGATGCAGCGGCACATGTCGTCAGGACATACGTTCTCGTCAGTCGGGAAGGGGATCTCCGAGGTGTCGGGATCATCTCCGCCCGAACTTCCGTCGCTCTCGTTGAAATAATAAATGTCTTCGCCGGTGTTGCCGATGTTGAAGATCTCATCGGTAAAATCGATTATCGGCTGGTCGATGCCTCTGAAAAGCTTGATCGTGTCGGCAGGATTTATCTTCTTGAAGACAAGGTCTGTCACTTTCTGGAGCTGGAGCATGTAGGATTCGCTACCTGTGGAGTTGCTTACATCCTGAAGGAATGACCTGCTGCTCTTTGTTTCGCCCGAGAAGGAGTTTACGACGACTTCCATGACTTTGATGTAAAGATCGTCTTTGTAAAGGTTGGTCGCAAACGAAGCCTTCCTCGATTTCATGAAGTCGTTAACACGCTGACCGATACCGCGTTCGCGGATCCCTCTCGCAACGACATTGACCGGGTGGTTTACGAGGCCCTTGTTAACGGCTTTATCGTAATTTATCAGTATATTCAAGAAGTTATCGTTTACGTCTGCTGAGATCATAACTATCGGCAGCATGATCTGCGAGAAGTATGTCGCCCAGATCGGATCCATCGCCCTGCTGAGAAGACCGCCGCTGTTCTGCGCCGGGACATAGCTTGCAAGAAGTCCTTCCTTTATTTCGTTGTTTTTGTATCTGAGCTGCGTTTTTTCTGTTTCGGTGGTCTCCTCGAAGTAAGCCGCGATCTCCGAAGCCATTCTGTTGGGCTGGCCTTCGACGATGAGCTTTCTTGTCAGATATTCCTCGTTCTGCGTGATGTATGTCTGGATGAGGTATCTGAGAGTCGGGGATGCGTAGTGTGAAGGCGGGACCATGAGGACAGGAAGCGCAGATTCGTCGATACCGTCATCGGCGACCTCGTTCGGAAGAAGAGGCACTGTCGGCATCGCGTCAACATAAAAATATGCCCAGCGGGGACGCGAGTTGTAGGTCTTTACCGCCGAACCGTTCTCATTGAAGTATTTTACATAGACCTGGTCGATCTCTTCGTCGCTTTCCTCTTTCGGAAGATCACGGAAAACGGAGTGATGGAATGTTTCGGTCTTGTCGTCCTGTGTTACAGTGAGGTCTCTTTGATAGTTGCGGGGCCGGATCTCCGCAGTTTTTTCATTTTCTTCAGTCCCCTGGTCCTCGATGTAGGAAGCAGTCTGGGTGTAGAGTTCGTCGACTGCCGCCGCGATCGCGTTCTGCACGTCAAGGTCGCCTGCTACGATGATGCTGGGCGTGATGGTCACCATCTTGTCCTTGAGTATGCGGATAAGGGTTTTTGTAGCCTTGAGGCTGCGGATCCTTTCAAGAAGCGCCGCATTGTAAAGCGGGTTTACAGTCGTCGCGATGCCGGGCTGAAGGAAAACAAGAGCCGCTGCCGTTTCGCGGACGCTGAACTCGACATGTTTTCTCTTGAAGTAGTTTTCTCCGTTTGACGGGAAGACAGTGAGCATGATCGGCACGTTTTTCGTTTCATCCTCGTAGTTTGTCTTCAGAACGAAAAGAGTCGTTCCCACGACATTCGAACGGACCCAGAAAGTCCCGTTAACAGGGTCGACATTCTGGACGAGGTTGGTCCTTCCGTACTGGACCTGAAGATTTGCATAGGGGATTATGAAACCGTCGGGAAGGCTGACTCTCCCCTGGTAGAATATCTTGTTCGTGACATATTCTATTCCGGCGAACTCCTCTTTTTCGTCAAGCGGGTTCTTTGGCTCCATCAGGTTGTTGACACATTTCGCGTCAAAACATTTTTCGCCGAGGTCGCAGTCCTCGAAAGAGCTGCACTCTATATCGAAATGGCTCATTTCAGGCGAACAGGCCGAAAAAACGAGCAAAAACAAAGGTAAAAGTGTAAAAGTGGATCTTTTCATATCGTCACCTCATTACATTGAACATCACGGAAAGGTGTCCGCCGCCCTGGAAAAGCTGTTCGTTGCGGTCGAAACCTCTGAAGGAACCGTACATCTTGAGATAGGTGAAGTCGCCGCCGACTCCGAGCGCGATATATTCCCAGACTCTGAAGAAATAATCCAGATTTACGGAAACATAAGGACCTCCGAAGAAGCTCAGGATGCCGTTCGGACGCGTGCGGTCCGCGACTTTCTCGATACCGCCGATAAAGCCGACCGAAGCCGTGATCGCGCTTCTTGTCTTTCTTGTCCTAAGTCCGTGGATGTAATATCTGAGAGCTGCACCGCCGCCGTAGTAAAGGTTGTCCGCGTCAAGCGAGAGGAGCCTTCCTTCCACTCCTACCGAAAAATCCTGAAGGGCCCTGACGTTGAGTTTGAGCGTGTAATTGCCGATTATGTCGAAGTTCGTAAAGTCTCCGCCGCCTCCGGCAATACCGCCTGCAAGTTCGATCGAAAGCATGTAAGTGTACCATTTTTCAAGGCGGACATACTCTTTCGGGACCCAGCCTTCTTTGCCTAAGAACTCAACTCTGTAGAAGTCGTTGGCCTCTTCAAGGATCACGACATCATCGTTTTCGTAAAGCTCGAACAGCTTTTTGGAGCGGACGCTCGCCTCTGTGTAAAGGTAAGTCGATGACGTGACTTTTCCGATATCGGGCTCTTTATGCCGGTGAACGACACCTTTTTCACGTTTTTCGACAACAAAATCGTCTTCTTCGGGATCAGGGTAGAGATTTTGGGAACCTCCCTGAACAAAATCGTCTTTCTGCTTTTCAGATTTTGACGAACCGGTCTTTGCGAAAGGATCATCTTCTTCGGTTTTCTCTCCGAAAAACTCCTCGTCGCTTTCATGCTGCGGAGCCTCGTCCTCTTCGGAAGGGCTCTCCTCATCCTCTTCATCTTCATCATCGTCGTCAGCGGAGACTGCTGCCGCACCGAAAGCGGAAAAGTCGGGAGAAAGCGCCGAAAGCCCGAAACAGGCAAGCAACACAAAAAAAGGAATGAAAAATTTCTTCACTTTGCCCTCAAAATTTCAAAAAATTCTTATATCATAAAAAGCACTCTGCAAAAAAACAGACCTGATATAATAATTAAAAGTGCATTTTTTGCAAGCAAAAAGGCACTTTGGCACGGTATTTCAAAACCTTGCCTTTTTTCGCCAAAACCCTATATTTGAGCGTTTTTGCTTTAGGGAGGTTTTTATGGATAAGATTCTCATTCTCGATTTCGGGTCACAGTATAACCAGCTCATCGCCAGAAGGATCAGGGAGATGAATGTTTACTGCGAGCTCAAACCGTTTGATGTAACGCTCGATTTTATTAAAGATTTCGCTCCGAAAGGGATAATTTTCTCAGGCGGTCCGTCTTCTGTCAATGATGAAGGTTCGCCCGATGTCGATCCGAAGATCTTCGAACTCGGGATCCCGATACTCGGCATCTGCTACGGAATGCAGCTCACATCCTCGCGCCTCGGCGGAAAGCTCAGCAGCGGGAACAGCCGCGAATACGGCCGCGCTTACATCGAAAACATCGCTCCGGAATCTCCTTTTTTCAAAGGAATCTCGCTTAAGACCCAGGTATGGATGAGCCACAGCGACTATGTCTCGGAAATTCCTCAGGGATTTTATCCGATAGCAAAGACCGGCACGATCCCGTTCGCCGCGATCGGAAACGACGAGAAAAAGATCTACGCGGTGCAGTTTCATCCCGAAGTGAACCACTCTCTCGAAGGGCGCAAGATGCTTTCCAACTTCCTTTTTGAAGTCTGCGGCGCAAAAGCTGAGTGGAAGATGGAAAACTACATTAAAATCGCGACTGAAAACCTCAAAAACACGATCCAGGACAAAAAAGTCGTCCTCGGACTTTCGGGCGGAGTCGATTCGTCCGTGACTGCGGCGCTTTTAGCCCGCGCGATCGGCAAAAATCTTACCGCGATCTTTGTTGACAACGGTCTTCTCCGCAAGAACGAGCGCGAGGAAGTAGAAGCGAACTTCAAGGATATGCTCAATCTCATCGTAGTTGACGCCCGCGACGAATTCCTTACCAAACTGGCAGGAGTCACCGAGCCCGAAAAAAAGAGAAAGATCATCGGAAACACCTTCATCGAAGTTTTCGAGCGCGAGGCGAACAAAATAAAAGACGCCGATTTCCTGGCGCAGGGAACGATCTATCCCGACGTGATCGAAAGTTCCGTCAACAAGAAAGGGGCTTCGACCACGATAAAAAGCCACCACAATGTCGGCGGTCTTCCTGAAGACATGAAACTGAAACTGGTGGAACCGCTGCGTGACCTCTTCAAGGACGAAGTCCGCGAACTCGGGCTCAAACTCGGCCTTCCCGAAAAGCTCATCAAGCGCCATCCCTTCCCGGGACCTGGCCTTGCAGTCAGGATTTTAGGTGAAGTAACGGGCGAAAAGTGCGACATCCTCAAGGAAGCAGACCACATTTTCATCGAAGAGATCAGAAATGCCGGGCTTTACGACGAGATCTCGCAGGCGTTCGTCGTTCTCCTTCCTGTCAAGACTGTCGGAGTCATGGGCGACTGCCGCACCTACGAATACGTTGTTGCTCTGCGCGCCGTCAAAACAGACGACTTCATGACAGCCGACTGGTTTGAATTCGATCCCAAATTCCTCAAAAAAGTAAGTTCCCGCATAATCAACGAAGTCAAAAGGATAAACCGCGTCGTCATGGACATCAGTTCCAAACCGCCGGCTACGATCGAGTGGGAATAGAACAAGTCTGAACTGTTTCCGGATTTTTATTTCAGAATGCTGTTGATACCAGCACGAAAAGCCAGTGAGCCGAGATCCCGGCGCAGAGACCGCCGATAGTGTGGCTGAATATAGCCTTGCCGATGAGTTCCTTGCAGTCGAGACTGTCCATCATCGAAGTGTGGGTGCTCAAATATCCGCTCCAGCACATGCACATTGCAGTGAAAACCGCGATGTCGCAGGGTCCTACGAGTTTCGCCTGAACAAGACGCTCCGCCAGACTGAGTGAAGCTCCTGCCGCTCCGAGCGCGGTCACGGGAATACCGACAGCTTCAGGCGATGAGAAGCCGAAGAGCGGTTTGAGGATGAAATCTATTTTCGAAGCGAGCAGAGGAAGAAGTTTGATCCCTTCATAGGCTGCTCCGGTGTAGGCTCCGCTTTCCGAGGGACCGTTGATGAGCATCATCACGAGCGTGCAGATGACTAAAACGCCGGGAACTATGGCAAGTCCCATTTCAACACCGCCGTGACCGCCTTCAAGTATCGCGTCGATGATGCGTCTGCCTATGCCTCCGGATCTGACAGGACGCATGTGAAGCGGCGGGATCTCCATTGTCTGGGATTCAGGCACCATCTTCGCGGTCGTGCCGAAAACTTTTTTAGTGAATCCGAGCATGAGCCTTGTGCTGACAAGACTGCCGATGACTGCTCCTATGATACCGATGATCACTGCAACTCCAAGAGGCTGACCCATTGCCGGAGCGAGACTGTACATATACGAACAGACGATGAGTCCCATTCCGAAAGCGGTTCCCAGATTGGTAAGCGCCGGGAACTGGTATTTTCTGAAGAAGCGGCGGAAATTGTTGTCTTCGGCAAGAGCAAGGATCGCGGGGTTGTCAGAAAGAAAGGTCGTGACAATCCCCAGCGATGCGGCTCCCGGCATGCCGAAAAGCGGTTTCATCAAAGGCTGGAGCAGACGGTTTGCCAAAGAGACGAAACCGAACTCCGAAAGCAGAGCCGAAACGGCACCCATGATGACGCATATCGCCGTAAGATAGAGGACTGTGTCGATGAGCAGCCTGTAAGCGGTGTTCATCATCGTGTTGATAGTGTTTTCAAGCCCCATCTGGGTCGCAAAAAGGGCGAAAAATCCGAAAAAGACAAAAGGAAAGACGAAAGTCTCGAGACCGAGTTCCTTTTTGTAGCTGACAAGCGAACCAGGGATCCTTTCCATAGCGAGTTTCAACCTCCAGTCAAACAGAATAAACAGCAGCGGCAACGTTCAGCAAGAGAGCGTTTTTGCGCCGCCCTTTTACAAATTTGAAAGCGAAAGTCAAACAAAAAATTGGACGAAAAAATTGTTGTGATTAAAATCGATGTGGTTTTTTTTAAAGGTGAAAAAATGGATACGTTCAAAGAGGGTAAAATTTCAAAAAAGAGCCCGATAACGAAAAAGCAGGCGTCCGACAGCGGGATGGCGCTTGTTCTTATTTCTCTCATCTGCCTTGCCGCAGTCAGACACGACGCCTTTCTCTGGGCAGCCATGGCCATTCTCGTTCTTGATATGATTTTCCCAATGATATTCAAGCCTTTTGCCTTTGTCTGGTTTGGATTTTCGCGCGTTTTCGGAACTTTCATGTCGAAAATAATGCTCGCGCTTGTATTTTTTCTCATCGTTTTTCCGATGGGGATGATCCGCCGTATCTTAGGCAAAGATACGCTGAAGCTTCACCAGTTCAAGCGTGAAAAAAATTCCGTTTTTGCGGAGAGAAATCACGAATATACTGCTGCCGACCTCGATAAACCTTACTGACGGAGATAAAAATGGAACTTTTGAAAGATTTGTGGGGATATCTGAAAGTCAGGAAAAAATTCTGGCTCCTTCCTTTGATCTGCGTTCTTCTGCTTATCGGTCTTCTCATAGTTCTGTCGAGTTCGAGCGCGATCGCACCGTTTATTTATACGATCTTTTAATTCGGGTTCATTATGAAGAAAGAAATAATCTTAGGAATTTCAGCATATTATCACGACAGTGCAGCTGCACTTTTAATTGACGGCGACATCTTTGCAGCGGCTCACGAAGAGCGCTTCACCCGCAAAAAACAGGATCCGTCATTCCCGATAAACGCATGCAGATTCGTTCTCGACGAAGCCGGAATAACGCTCGACGATGTCACCGCAGTTGCTTTTTACGACAAACCTTACATCAAGTTCGAAAGGTTGCTCGAAACATATCACGCATTTGCGCCGAAAGGCTTGAAAAGCTTCAATTCCGCGATACCTGTATGGATCAAGGAAAAACTTTTCATGAAGGATATGCTGCGTGAAGAACTCGCCAAACTGGGCGGCAGGATCCCGAAACTCTATTTCCCAGAGCACCATCTTTCGCATGCGGCGAGCGCGTTTTATCCCTCACCTTTCAAAGACGCGGCCATACTTACTCTCGACGGAGTAGGCGAGTGGGGAACACTCACGATCTGCCACGGAAACGGCAATAAGATCAAGGTATTGAAAGAACTCGACTTCCCGCATTCGATCGGGCTTTTCTACACCGCTTTCACCTATTACTGCGGTTTTAAGGTCAACAGCGGCGAATACAAACTCATGGGGCTCGCTCCTTACGGCAACAAAAACGCCGAAGAGACTCGTGAGATCAAGCGCAAGATCCTTGAAAACATGATCGATCTGCGCGAAGACGGCTCGTTTTTGCTCAATATGGACTACTTCGACTACGCGACGGGCCTCAGCATGACGAACGATGCGAAATGGGAGAAACTTTTCGGTTTCCCGCGCAGAAAGTCCGAGAGCGAACTCAACCAGCACTACATGAACATGGCTTATGCCATTCAGGAGATCACCGAAGAAATGGTCCTCAAGCTCGCTGAAACGGCGAAAGAACTCACGAAGTCGGAAAATATCGTCCTTGCAGGCGGTGTTGCACTCAACTGTGTCGCAAACGGAAAACTTCTCCGCACGAAAATGTTCAAAGGGATCTGGGTCCAGCCGGCATCAGGAGACGCAGGCGGCTCTCTCGGCGCTGCTCTGGCTCTCCGCTACATTTCATTCGGTCACGAACGCACCGAAATCAACGAACGCGATTCGATGAAAGGTGCTTATCTTGGCCCCGAATTCAGCGACCGTGATATCGAAAACGTTGCGCGAAGATACGATGCAAAATACAAAAAGTTCGATGATTTCAGTGAATTATGTGAAAAAACAGCCGATCTTTTGAATAACGACACCGTCATCGGCTGGTTTCAGGGAAGAATGGAATTCGGCCCGCGCGCTTTGGGCAACCGCTCGATCTTAGGCGATCCCAGATGCCCTGAAATGCAGAAAAAACTCAACCTTAAGATCAAATACCGTGAGGGCTTCAGGCCTTTCGCGCCGTCGGTTTTGGAAGAAGACATTTCGACATTTTTCGATATCGACACGATCTCGCCTTATATGCTCATGGTCGCCCCGGTTTTGGAGTCGAGACGCACGAAACTCCCGGAAAAATACGAAGAACTGCCGCTTTACGAACGGCTTTACTTCCTCCGCAGCGACGTCCCGTCGATCACCCACATCGATTTTTCCGCGAGAATCCAGAGCGTAAGCCGCGAAACCAATCCCAAATACTGGCAGCTCATCAACACTTTCAAGCAGAAAACGGGCTACGGGATCGTCGTCAACACTTCTTTCAACGTCCGCGGAGAACCGATCGTATGCTCGCCTGACGACGCATACCGCTGCTTCATGCGCACCGAAATGGATTATCTCGTCATGGGAAACTATCTTTTTGACAAAAAAGAGCAGCCCAACTGGGACAAAGCCGACAACTGGAAAGAAGAATTCAAGCTCGACTGATCACTTTTCTTCAAACATTTTTTTTCTGAACCCGTAGTCAGGGAAGACGACAGAGAGGGTTATCGAAGCCAGGTTTTCTCCTACAGCTTCGGACATGTCTTTATAAAAATCACGGCTTAGGCTCAATATTTTTTCTTCGTATTCTTTGTCGCTTATCTCGTTGCGATACCACTGAAGCATGACATCCTTGCTTTTTTCAAGGGCGCTTTTGTATTCCGTGACGCACACTTCGGTCTCTTCAGGCTTGAACCCGAAACTTGCCAGCTTTTTTGTCAGTTCGATATCGACGAAAGCCTTTACTCCTTCAAGCGTGTAATTCCAGATCTGATCTTCTTTTTCACGGTTTTTTGGGGCCTTTTCGGCTTTCAGGCGGTTGATCTCGTCCCTCATGGCTTTGAACTGCATGTTCTGGCGCCTCGCGAAATCGTTGTCAGGGGAGTTGAATTTCGAGTTTTCCGCTACGACAAGTTTGTTCCGGAGCACTTCAAGGTCTGCCTTTAATGATTCGTTTTCTTTGGCGTAATTTTCGGAAAGAGCTTTCAGCCGTTCACATTCTCTGTCGTTCTGATAGATGATAAAAGCAAAGGCTGCAAAGATCACAATGTCAGACACCAAAAGCATCAAAATTTTTTTATTCATGTCCGCAAACTCCTTTTTTTAAAAAAATGTTCTGCCACTTTTCTAAGTTTTTGTCTGAAAAGCCCAGTTTTTTCAATATTTTAAGCGATTCGTTGCTGCTTTTGGAGGAACGCAGGAGAGAGATCAAAGTTTTGTTGCCGGCCGTTTCGGAAGAATTTCCCGCAATTTCAAAGAAAAGTTCTCTGGATTCCGGCATATCTTCAAAATAGGGGAAGCAGGAAGAGCTGAAAAACATATTGAAAGTCCCGCTTTTGTCGGAACTGTCGAAATTTTTTACCGCAAGCGAAGATGATGCCGATTTTGTGAAGCCTTGCTTTACCGCGCTTTTCAGATTTTTGTCGGAAAGGAGGGTGATCCCCGTTTTTTCGTTTTTTTCCTCCACCTTTACCGAGATGAAATAGATCCCTTTTTCGTAAGTTCCCTTCAAAACGGCGTATCCTCTGTCGGAGGAGAGCGATATTTTTCCCCGTTTCATTCCGTTTACCGAGATCTCACCCTTTTTTATTCCGTGAAAAAGGATAGAGGCGTCAGTGTGGTTCGTGATCTCGATATAGAGGTAAACATACGACGATTTGCCAGAAAGTCCTTGAATTTCTTTGAAATACGGCGCGTTCCCGAATTTTCTCACTTTTGAGAAGGGAAGGTCGTAGAGAGAGGCAAAAACTTCTTTGAAACTGTCGTTTTTATTGCTTTTGATCCACTCCTGATACTTTGCCGGCTGAAGATAGAAGACCCTGTAGTATTCCTCCAGCGAACTTTCTGCATACAGCGAAAAGCATAAAAAAAATAAGGGGAGCAACGCCCCCCTTTTTAAAAACGGACTCATGTCTTTCTATTTAAGTTCTTCGAGAAGCATCATCGACTTGAGATAGATCTCGTCTGTCGGAAGAAGGTTCTTCATAAGCATTTCAAGCGTTCTTACAGCTTTTGACTTGTTGGTCTCCTTCATTCCGAAAGCCTCCCAGTAAAGAGCCTGAGCTTTTGTCGAGATAGCCTTAAGGCCTTCTTTTGCAGACTTGCTGTCTCCGTCAAGATAGAGAGCTTCGTTGAAATCCTTTCTTGCGCCGGCAAAATCATTTTTGTCGAGTTTTGCAAGACCGGCTTTTGCATTTGCGTCAGCCATTGCGCTCTCGATCTGCTTCGTGACTTTCGTGAGCTGGACTTCGCGGACTCCTTCTTCTTTGTATTCCTGTTTGAATTTCTGTTTTACCTGCTGGAGCTCGGCTTTGTTGATCTTGTCGATGCTCTCCTGATATTTCTTGGAGACCTGTTCTTTCTTAGCCTTTGCCTCAGCTTTGTCTTTTTCAGAACTTTCCGGTTTCTTTGCGTTCAAAGCGTCGATATCGCTTCTTGTCTTTTCGATCTGAGCCTTGTAGTTCTGCGAAGCCTTTTCCCAATTCTGTTTTTCTTTGTCAAGGACAGCCTGTCTCTTCTCTTTTCTCTTCTCTTTTTCAGCAAGGAGTTTGTCTCTCTTAGCCATCATCTGCTGTTTGAGCTTTTCTCTATCCTCTTTCTCCTTGATCTCCATATTGTCGTATTTGTCGGTGATATCGGTCTTGCCTTTTTCGTACTGCTGCTCTTTAGCGGCTTCTTCTTTCTGCCAAGCTGCTTCCTGCTTTTTGCTTTCAGCGTGGTGTTTTGCCTGCATTCCTTCGAGTTTTACAGCCCATGCATTGTTGGCGTTGTCGATCTCTCTCGCCAATGCGTCGATCTGTTTGTCGTTGTTTGCCATATTTGTTCTGTCTGAAGCAGTCTTTCTTTCAAAAGCAGCGGTGCGGGCAGCTTTTTCCTTGTTCCAGGTCTCCTGCTGTCTTTCTCTCTCTTTCTTTCTTGCTTCGATCTTCGAGTCTCTTTCTTTCTGAGCCTGTGCGATCTGCTGGTCAATGCCGGTCTTTGTCCTGTTCTTGTCGGCAAGGAATGCCTGATGCTGTTTTCTCGCAGCCGCTTCTTCAGCCTTTTTCTTCTTTTCGAAATCGGAATTTTCTTTCTGGAGCCTCATGCTCTCGTTCATGAGTTTTGCATCAAGATCCGCGAAGATCTTTTCGTATTTTTTGTCGATCTTTGAAGTTTCCTTCTGGATGTATGCGTCATGTGATTTTTCATGCTGGGCGAGCTGTTTCGAAACTTTCGCGTGTTCAGCCTTCATTGCTCCGAGTTCTTTGTTCCTCTGAGCCGAAAGTTTTGCGATCTCCGTAGCCAGAGCCTTCTTGAAACCGCTTTCCGCAACCGCTTTTTTCTTCATGTTCGCATTCGTGTCGGCTTTGAGTGCACCGATCTTCTGCTTCTTTTCCTGCTGAAGTTTCGCGATGTCGCCTTTCAGTTTGACCCTGATGTCGTTGTATTTCTTAGCTATTGCAGCCTGTTCCGCCTTGACTTTCTCGTCAATGCCCTTCGAACCTTCGACAGCTGCAGCTTTCTTTGCATTGAGGTCGTCTATTGTTTTTTTGTGGCCGGTTGCTACGACAGAAAGCTTGTTGGCCTTTTCCTTATTGAGATTTTTCTTCTCGGCACTGAGCTTTGCGATCTCTTTTTCGTAAGGAGCCCTGACCTCTTTGAGTTTTGCCGGGTCGGGAGTATTGGATTTCTTTTCCCAATTTTTCATCGCTGCGGCATTTGCCTGAAGCTCTTTCTGTTTTGCCGCGATGCTGTTCCTTGCGGAAGCCTTCTCCTTGTCGCCCTGAGCTTTGTATTTTGCGTTCAGATTGGCCTTTTCAGCCTGGATCTTCTTGATCTCGTTGGCTTTTTCTGCGTTTACAGCATTCTTTTTCGCCTTTACGCTCGCAGCCGCGTTCTTTTCTTTCGCAGCACCGTCAGCTTTGATCTTTTTGGAGACGCCGGCTCTCTGTGCCATCTGGTTTTTGTGAGCCGATTCTGCAGCTGCGACTTTTTTCTGGTGAGCCTTGAGAGCGTTCGACTTTTCCTGCTCTACGGCCGCACGGTCTTTCTTTATCGAAATAAGTTCGAGGTTTTTCTCTTTTTCGATCTTTGCAAGCTCGTTTTTGTTGCCTGCGATCTTTCTCTCGTATTTCGATTTTTCAAGGTTTATCTTTCTTGCAGCGCTTTCTTCCTCGAATTTGATCTTTCTTTCGACGGAAGCCTTGTCGTTGTCGAACTTTCTCATGGCCGCAGCGTGCTCTCTGTCAAGTTTCGCGATCTCGGCCTTGTTGTCCTTTGCGGCATCCTTCTTGTCGGCATAATTCTGCATTTCGCTGTCTTTTGCCGATGTTATAGCGTCAAGAAGCTCCTGGAGCTTGTTCGTGCTCTCGATCTTTTTGTTCTCGAGTTCGGCGATCGACTGGTTCATTTCATCGTTGATCGGGTCGATGCTGTAGGGAGCCATTTTCTGTTCGTATTTTTTGTCGATCGAAGCGATCTGGTCGTCGTATTTTGCGGTCTTTGCATCGAAAGAAGCGGCGATCTTGCCTTCTTCTTCGGAAAGGTCGCTCATTTTTTTCGCGTGAGCGTCATTGATCTTCGCGTCTTCGGCAGCGGCTTTGTCGAGCTGTGCTGCAGTGTCGGCCTTTATCTTCTCGACGTCTTTCGCGACATCTTCCTCGACTTTTGCCGTTTTCTGCGCGTAAGCATCTTCGACAGCGGCAAGTTTCGTGTCGAGTTTGTTGAGTTCCTCGGCTTTCTGCTGCTCAAGTTTGCCGTCGACCTCGGCCATCTTGCCTTTTTCCTCGTCGATCTGGCCTCTCAGCGTGTTGTCCTTTGCTGCGAGCTTGTCGATCTCCTTGGCAACATAATCGCCCCAGTTTGCCTTGAAGTTTTCAACAGCTTCAGCCATTTTGTTTTTCTGGACCATTATCTTTTCATCGACGTTCGCCTGCTTTGTAGCGTAGTCGTCATCGAGTTTTCCTTTGAAATCGGCGAATTTTCCGTTTTCAGCTTCGATCTGGTCGTCGATGTTGCCGGCTTCTGAAAGAAGTTTCTCGTTTTCGGTGCGGAGAGCGTTCTCTTTGTTTGCCTTTTCATTCTCTTCGTCATCGACCGTCTTTGCGACTACATCCTGAAGTTTCGCGATCTTTTCCTCGTATTCCTGCTCGGTTTTTGCGACAGCTTCTTCGTTTGCGGCGATCTTCTGTTCTGCGGCAACGATCGTCTTTTCATTCTCGGCGATCATTACCTCTTCCTTTTTCGCTTTCAGCGTTTCGGTCTCGTCGGTGTGTTTCGCGATGGATTCTTCGAGTTTTGTCTTCTTAGCAGCAAGCTGGTTGAGAGTGTTCTCGTAGTCCTTTTCGAGTTTTGCCTGAGCGGCATCCTTTTCCTTGGCGTAATCGGCTTCGGCTTTTGCGCGGTCTTTTTCAACGCTCTCCTGGATCTGTCCGAGAGTCGTCGCGCTCTTCATCATGAACTCTTCGATCTCCTGCTGGTATTTCTGAAGTTCCTTTTCCTTTGCCGATTCCTGATCGTCGTATTTTGCAAGGTTCTGGTTGAGGCTGTCGAATTTTTTCTGATACTCTTTTTCGACCTGGACATTGTATTTTCTGTCCTCGTCCTCGTTTTTCATCCTGGTAGCCTCATTCGCAGCCATGATCTTGCGTTCTTCGGCTTCGAACTCGTCCGCCATTTTCTGTATCTTGGCATCGGTCTCTCTGTTTTTAGCTTCGAGAGCCTGTTTGCGTTTTTCAAGTTCCGCGACCCTTTTCGTTACTCTTTCGCCTTCGGCTGTTTCGAGCTTTTTCTGCCTTTCGTAGTAAGCGTCCTTGGTCTGCTGGTGTTTCTTTTTCCATTCACTGTAAGCCTTGTCGTTTGCTTTGAAATCGTTGTCTTTGGCTTCTTCGCGTTTTTTGTTGGAAACTTTGATGACGCCTTTCTCGCGCTGCTCGATCTGGGTGATCTGGCTTTCAAGATTTACGATCTCCTGCTCGATGCTGGAGTCATCCTTTTCCCACTGGTATTTCATGTCGCGGATCTTGTTTTTAAGGGCTGTCTCGGCATCCTTCTGCTGCTTTACGAGGTCCTTTTCCTTGGCTTTAAGGTCGCTGATAGCCTTTTCACGCGCTTTGATGTTGTTGTTTACCCAGTCGTCGATGTCGGAAAGCTGTTTTGCACGCCACTTTCTGAGATCTTCGATCTTCGATTTGAACGTTCTGTGGATCTGTTCTACGGTCTGTGCATCCTGAGGATTGGGTTCTGCGTATCTTTTGCGGTTGTTTTTGTCTTTTTTGAAGACCATCGCCTTGTAGCCCTGTTCGCGAAGTTCTTCGTCCGATTTTCTGAGTGAATCGAGAGTCCGGAGAGCGCCTTTGTAGTCGCCGTCGTCAAGAGAATCGGTCGCTTTCGGGAGACCTTTCTGGATCTTCTGCACTGCTTCGAGAAGCTGTTTTGCTATCTCGTTCTGCTGGCATTTGCAGTTGAGCTCGTTCGCCGCTCTGTCGAAGATCTCGACCGCGCTGTCAAGATCCCCTTTGTCGTAGGCTGCGAAGCCTTTTTTGATCTCTTCTTTGACTTCGGAGTATGAAGCTGTCCTGTTTGCCGCGACAGCTGTTTTCTTCGGAGCTTCATCTTCATCGGGAGAAGCTGAGGCGATCAGTGATTTGAGCGCGTTGAGCATATCGGAAGCTATATCCTCGCTGTCGGTGTCCGCGCCTGATGTCACCGTTTTTGAGCCTTTGCGTTTTCCGGCTGCGTCAAACATAGCGATAACGATCTTCACATCGGAAGAACCCTTTTTGATCTTCGGAACGATCACGAAATCGGAGGATTCGTTCTTGGTCACTACCTGAGCCACACATTTCGGGTCTTCGTTGCATCTGTCGGTCTTCGCCGATTTTGCCGCTGTGACCTTCGCATTTTTAATGCTTGAGAGCAGCAGGGACAAATTGTCGTCGATTTCTTTTGCAAGCTTTTTCTCCTGGGCGGTCTTTGCTATCGTCGGAGCGACCGAAACGGAACTTTCGGCAAATACCTGCCAAGAGATGAAAACGATAATCAGAAAACTTAAAGCGTTAACAATTCTTTTCACTTGACTCTCCCTATGGTTTCAATTGTAAACTCACAAAATCAAAAAATCGGCATACCATACAATAGAGAATTGATTTAGTCAAATTTTTCACACTACACACAATAAAAAAGAATTATAGGCTGATTTTAAAGAAAAAGAAAACGCAATGTGGCTATTTCATCAGATCGTCAAGTTCCGCGATCCTGTTTTTGAAGTTCTCGCGTTCCGATTCGGGAAGTTTTTCGATTATAGTTTTATGATACTTCATCGGGTCGACGACTTTGCCTTTGTTGCCGCCGACATTGATCTGGTAGTGCAGGTGGGGAGCGGTCGATTTTCCGGTGTTTCCCGAAGTTGCTATCTGCTGTCCGACCGTCACTTTCTGGCCGGGTTCGACATTGACTTCGCTCAGGTGGAGATACTTGAAGACATAAGGCGAGTTCCTGGCTTCTATCTCGATGCAGTATCCGTTGTAGCGCGTTTTCCAGTTCGTTCTGGAGACTATGCCTTCGACCGTGGCGTATACCGGCGTACCGACATTGGCCTTAAAGTCGATCCCTTCGTGCTTCGGAGCTCTGTCTCCGATAGTGCTCGTGATCTGAATGTAGTTTTTGATGGGCGCAAACGGAGATATTATTTTTTCGAGCATTATTCCGTCTGAGTAATAATATTTTGCAATAGAATCTTTAGCCGCGTATTTATAAATTTTTATTTCTTTGTTGAATTTGTGTGAAAAATATTTGACGGCGATTATTTCGAGGACATCCGGCAGATCGTTCCTTGTCCGCTTTTCTTCGTCAGGGATCACGCGGAACACAAAATCTATCTTGTCGCCTCTTCTGACATCGTTGCGGAGGACGATATCCCAGATTAGGAGCCTTCCGACATGCGCGCTGATGATATCCGCAAGGTTTGGTATCCCGAGCGCCTTTGCGATCTGTCTGAGATCGTCGTTCGAATTGAAAGCGTTGTAGAAATTGTCGTTGATCACGGCCGAAGCGGCGACAAGTTCACCCGGATCGGTCTTTATATCCAGCTCTTTTTCCGGTTTTTCCGGCTCGGCCTGCTGTTCAGGTTCCTGCTCGGCCGATGCTGCCTGCTCACCTGTTTCGGCATTTGTGGCGGGCTGCGCTGCCGCGGCGGCTTCCGCCTCTTTTCCGTCATCGTTCATCGTGTAGACGATCAGTCCGACGAGAATGATGTTCATACAAAATGAAAGGACGAACAGCGTCTTCCATTTTTTTACCTGCGGATTGGTGAAAAGATAGGTCATTTCTCTCTCCTGAAAAGTGCGGAATAGAATACAGAGTCTGTTGACGAGACCGCCAAAGGTCTGATCGTTCCGAATTCGTAAGCTATGCTGTTTAAAATAAACTCATTCTGCTTTTCATAAAAAAACAGTGCGAAGTCCGCTTCGTTCAGCGTGTTGGTCGCTCTGATGTCGCTTCGTATGATCCCTGCCGCCTGCATGAATCTGAAAGAATTCTGGTTCAGACCTTCGTAACTGCTCATAATGTAGAGTTTCGCGTTTTTCGGAGCTTCGCTGTTCAGCGTCCCGGCAAGATCGATCATGTCGTAACCCCAGAAATTCCTTTGCATTCTCGCTTCGGCTGCCCCTTGAGCGCCGCCGATGAGTTCGTTATAGAACGCTGCGCCTCTTTTTGCAAATTTTATGTCGGGCTGTATGAGCGAGACCAAAGCTGCGGCAAAAAGCACCGGAACAAACAGTTTTTTCCTGCAGTTGTCTGTTTTTATCAGCTTCTTCGCCGATTCTTCGATCATGAAGACGCCTGCTGTGAGCATGAGAGGATATCCGGTGAACCAGTGTTTTATCCCGCCGAATATCGGAATGCTGGGCCACGCAATGAGGAATATCGGAAAGAGCGAGCCCGTGATCATTGCGAGAGAAGCCTCCTTTTCACAAGTCTTGCCGCTTTTGAAAAGATCGCGGCAGAAATAGAATATCCCGGCGAAAAAGCAGACTAGCTGCGGGGTCGGAGTGGTGAAAAATGTCATTGCCCACGGAAAACTGAAGGGGAAAGGGCCGTTTTTGAGCGGCGTCCCGAAGTAGTAGTTGAGATAGTTCACGTGTTTTCCGTGAAATTCGGCATAGGTCATAAGCCTGTCGGCCGTATTGAACCACATCCTCGGCCAGATGAGGAAATAAAGCGGCAGCGAGATCACTGCCATAAACCAGAAAACTTTAGGGATCGCCCGGAAAAATCCGGCAAGACCGCTTTTGTCAGCCTCTTTCCGATACGAAAAAATGTAGAAAAAGAGCCACGAAACGAAGAGGACTATCGGAATGAAGAGGACATTGTGCTTGGTCGCCATGGCAAAAGCGAAGAAAACGGCGGTCACGGCATGGACGGAAGTCTTTTTCGTTTTCAGACAGATCATGTAGAGTATGAAAGTGGAGCTCCAGAAAAAGAGTATCGGCATATCGAAGCAGGCAAGATGTGAGTGGAAAAATATGTGCGGCATCGTGAAAAAGAGGAGCGGGCTTGCAACGGCAGTGGTCCGGCTGAAGAAAATGAGCCCGAAAAGATAGATCATAAGCGCGGTCAGGGCTGCGAACACGGCTGCAACGAGGCGTGCCGACTCAGGAGCTGACATGATCCCGAGTTTTCTCGTGAAAATGAACTGCGAAAGGCCGAAAAGCTCCTTCATGAACGGCGGATGCTCCGAATTGTAGTTGAAGTATCTGTCGATCTCTTTTTTTGAAAAGATCTTCGCGAATTCGCCGTTCGATATGTTCGTCCCGATGGATTCGTACCAGTCGGCCATATTGCCGGCAGCCTTCATGTAAAAACCTTCGTCGCGGACGAAACCTATTGCGCTGCCGGTCAGAAAAATCATCAGAAAAATGAAGACGGCGGTCGCTCCGGCAAGGAGGAAGTCTATTTTTTCAAAATGGTTCTTAAAGTTCATCTGTTATAAATCCGTTAAAAACAAAGTGGCGCTGCCTGTCATCCGAAGTCGTCAGCTTTATTGTCAATTCTTTAGTGTTTTCAGGTATTTTTGCGTTCTTCGAGATGGTCGATGAAGTGAACGGGTTCGTATATTTCAGGAGCGTTTTCCCGTCTGCCGCGATCTCGACGCCGACCGGAGCCCGGTTTTTGGAGCGGTATGCCGATTCTGCAAAACCAGAATTGAAGTAGAGTTTCCTGCTGACGCCGCGCAGAGCGAACGTTATCTCAAGAGTTTTCCCCGAGACCGGATGCGCCCACACCGCCTGCTTCTGCTGACCGTTGAAAAAAGCCGAGGTCAAACCTACATAATTCCAGTCTTCATCGGAACACTGCCATTTTTTTTCGGAAACTTTGCGGCACTCTTCACTTTTTTCTCCGTCAGAAAAGGCGACTCGCTCCGCTTTGCCGATGTCCCGTGAGAAAACGAGGCTCTTTTTCACTGTTTTGTAGAGCGTTTCGGCAAGAACGACCTCTCCTTTGCCCGCTTTGAAAGTCTCCAAAACCTTCAAATTCAGCTTTTTCACATATTTTTCGCGGGATCCATCCGATTTTAATAACAAAAAGAGACGATCGTCGCCGCTTTTCATCATTGCAACCGATTTTTCCGTAGCGTTCCTGAGGTCCAAAAAAACAGGGAGGATCCCGCTGTCAAGGTATTTCAGAAAATCGAGATCCCAATCGTTTTCAGTGAAGACAAGATCTCCGGACTTGAAGTTTTTATTTAATATTTCCGCGAACTTACGCTCTGTCTCCTGATCGAGGGCGTTTCTTTCGTCCAAACCTGTCCACCAGAATGCAAAAGTCGAAACGACTGAGAGCGCAAAAAGAAAGAGGAGTGCTTTTTCAATGATTGCAGAGAGATTTTTCAATACTGGGACTCCGCTGCTGTCTTTTCAAGTCCGTATTTTGAAAGTATTTTGTAGAGCGCGACTCTCGAGATCCCGGCCTTTTTTGCCGCGAGAGCATGGTTGCCGCCGCTCTGTTTCAGGATCTCCGAGAAATAATTCACGCTGAACTGCTCCATGATCCGCTCTTTTGCTGCGGAGTAGCTCTCTCCGTCGTGCGGCGAAAAGTCGCTGTCCGCCGTCGTTCCGTAGTGTTCGTTCCTGAAGACTTCGGGCGGCAGGTCTTCGGGGGTTATCATCTGGTCATCCGACATGATCACTGCCTGGTTTATGAAATTTTTCAACTGCCGGACATTGCCGGGATAGTCGTAGTCCATAAGTATTTTCAAAGCGGCATCGTCTATTCCGGAGACTTTGGTCTTGTAGGCCGCGTTTGCAGCTTTTATAAAGTTGTTGACGAGCTGCGGTATGTCATTCCTGTATTCGCGCAGAGGCGGGATGTGGATCGGAACGACGTGCAGGCGGTAGTAGATATCCATCCGGAACTTCCGCTCCTTCACCATGGTCTCAAGGTCACGGCTCGTCGCCGCTATGACGCGGACATTGACTTTTTTTGTCCCTTTGTCGCTGCCTACCGGGCGGATCTCTCCGCTCTGGAGTGTCCTGAGCAGTTTGACCTGAAGCATTAACGGAAGATCGCCGATCTCGTCAAGGAATATAGTGCCTCCTTCTGCGCGTTCAAATTCGCCGATCTTGTTGGTGTAGGCGCCGGTGAAAGCTCCTTTGACATGCCCGAACATCTCGCTCTCAAGCAGTTCGGCAGGTATTGCGGCGCAGTTGAGCGTTACGAAAGCTCCGTTTTTGCGCGGACTGTTGAAGTGTATCGCGTGCGCCAGAAGTTCCTTTCCTGTGCCGCTCTCTCCGCGAAGAATAACGGTGGCATCGGTGTTTGAGGCTTTTTCGATCCTCTTTTCGAGAGCTTTCCACTTGTCGCTCGTTCCCATGATCATTATGGCGTTTCCTTTTTCCGAGCTCTCTTTGAAAAGCTGGGCGCGCCTGATGAACATGGTCGCTTCGCCGGCAAGGGCCGATATCTCGTCGGCGTCTTCCTGCGTGAAATAGTCTTTTTCCGGAGCTTCAAGATCTATGAGACCGATCGCGCGCCTTTGGAATTCTATCGGAACGATAAGATCCGATTTTGTCCCGTGGAAAAAAGGATAGTAGTTTTCATCGTTTTCGGTGTCGTTGCAGATATAGGGTCTGTTTTCGCTGATTACGACTGCGGCGATGCTTTTGGCTGTTTTCAAAGACAGTTTGGCTGCTTCGGGTGTGACGAGCGATTTTCCCCTGATTGCGCGGGGTTCGAACTCGAGTTCTCCGGTCGCTTCGTTTAGCAGCATGATACAGCCGCATCTGAGTTTCATTTTACGCATCGCGAGTTCGAGAAGGTTCTCAAGGAGCTGATTGAGCTCGATGGTGTTGAGACCGGAGTCGGAGTCGCTGTGCTGCGCAGTCCTTATTTTCCAAAGGATCTCCGATTCCTTGCTGTCGATCATCCGTTTGTATCTTTCGGTGAATACGCTCCAAAGCGTCGGAAATATCAGGTCGGAAAATTCGCTGATCAGTTCGATGTCGCTGTCCAGAGGGTAGGAGGCGAGCATCGCGCAGGAAATACCGTTCTCGATGTCGTATGTGCCGTAAACTATATAGCGGTCGTTGGTGAAATTCGGAAATTCGCGGAATCCTATCTCGGAATAGTTGCCTTTGAACTTCGTCAGATTCTTTCCCTGCATGAACTGCATAAGTTCATGGATGTTCTTTCTGTTTTCACCGCTTATCGCAGGAAGTATCTCAAATTCGTTTTCGTACTGGTTGTTGACGCTGACGAAGATACGGGCGTGCGGAGAAGTCTTCTTTACGAACTTCTCGAGTTTTTCGACTGTATCGTTGAGGTTCTCAGAGCGGATAACGCCGTTCAGGAAATTAAGGAAAATGTTGTAGGCGTTCTGCTGTATCACTGGAGGCATCTTCTGTTATTCTCCCCTTCCTGCTATGAATGCCGCGTAGTTTGCCGCCTTTGCCGCACCGGTGGGCGAAAGTTTCATCAGAGCCTTGAGCCAGATCTCTTTCGGTATCGCCGAGAAAGGCTCTATCGAAGACATGAGCCCGAGCATTGCAATGTTCGCCGTTTTGCCTGATTTGTCACCGATCTTCGCGACAGTCTCAAGGACATCGGTCTCGATGACTTTGTAGTTCGCAAGCGCTTTTCTGATCTCTTCGATCTTCGGGTAATCTTCCTTTTTCGCGTTCGCCGGAAGCGATTCGAACCGGTTGAGGATTATCGTTCCGTCGGGTTTCAAAAGATCAAGGAAGCCGTTGCAGAAAACTTCGGAAGTCTCCATTACGACAAGGACATCCGTGCTTTTCGGCGAAAGGATCGGGCTGAAGACCTTGCCGCATGCGAATGTCGAGATGACGCTGCCGCCGAGCTGCGCCATGCCGTGGGTGTCGCCTTTGACGATGCCGGTCTCGCCGTAAGGAGTGTGGAGCGCGACTTCACTCAGCACTTTGCCGAAGAAAAGGTTGCCCTGTCCGCCGATGCCGCGGATCGCGACTCTGATCGATTCGGGAAGAAGTTCTTTGGAAACTGTAACTTCTTTGATTTCTTCAGGAATTTTGACTTCTGCTTCAACTTTCGCCTTCTTTTCGGAAACTTCGATCGGAACGATCACACCGAAGGGGCATCTCTGCATGCAGATCTGTTTGTTTCCGCCGCAGTTTATGCACATGTTCGTGAACTCCGGGCCCTTTTCCTTATCGAATTTGATGCCGGGGCAGACATTACATCTACCGCATTTTTTACATTTTTCGGCATCGATCCTTATCGTTCTTTTCTTCTGGGATCTGTCCATGATCTGCTGGCACGGACCTTCGATGACCAGATTGGTGAACTTGCCCGTTTCAGCGTCGTCCAGAGCTTTTTCGAGAGCTTTTTCGATGCCTGCGAGATCGTAAGCGTTGACTGCGACGACATCGCATTTCTCAGCCGCGATCGCTTCTTTGAGCCTGAATTTGTTGGGAACGCCGGCAAGGTTTGCATAGCTTGTCGGAGCCGGCTGGCCGCCTGTCATTGCCGTTACGCTGTTGTCGAGAACGACTTTTACGCCGGGGACATTCCTGAAAACGCCGTTTCGTGTCGCGTCAAGACCGCTGTGGCATTCGCACGAGTCTCCGATGACGCTGACGACTTTCGAGGCCATTTCGGGCCTGCTCAGGCAGAATCCCTGTCTCATCGCATCGCTTCCGCCCATGCAGAGGACGGTGTCGATCCCTTTGTTGATAAAAAGAAGGGTGGAGCAGCCGATCTCTCCGAAACCTGCGAAAAGTTTTCCTTTCTTTCTCAAGTTTTCAGCCGACAGCGCATAACCGCGGAAAGGGCATCCCGGGCAGATCGAAGGCGGTCTGACAAGAGGCTTTATAAGCGGTTTCTCAGATTCCTTGTGAAGTTTTATCTCAACAAAATCTTTAAGGAAATCAATGACATCCTGCGGAGTCCAGTCGGTAAGGACAGAATATTCCGGCTTGCCGATGACTGCTATTCCCGCAGCTTCTATCTTTTCCTGCAAGAATCTGTCGCCGTCTTCAAAAACGAAAAGTTTCCCTTTGATCTTCGATGCGAAATCGCGGATCCTTTTTACAGGAACAGGGTTCGCGACCGACATCGAAAGGATGGAAGGCTTCAACCCGACATTGAGAAGAGCCTCTTTGACTATGATCTCGCTTTCGCCGACAACGACGATGCCGAAGTCGTCGGTCCCTTTTGTTTCGGTTATGAAATCCTTGTTGTTTTCGACAAATTCAAGGACTTGCGGGATCCTGTGCGCAGTCGCTTCGTTGTAGTTTTTCCTTGCGATCCCCGGCATGAGCATCCACTTTGAAAGATCTGCCGGAACGGGCATCGGCTCGATCCTGCGCGGTTCTCTCGTGACTACCAGACCTTCGCTGTGAGCCAGGATACCGCTTGCAAGGATGCAGACCTGCGTTTTGAACATTCTCGAAAGGTCGGCTGCGATGAAAGCCATATCGTAAAGTTCCTGATGTGTCCTCGGTTCGAGAACGGGGATCCTTGCCGCACTCAGGAAATATCTCGCATCGATGACATGCTGCGTGCTCGAAGGAACATAGTCTGTCGCCGCATAAACGACGAAAGCACCCATCTGACCGGTGTAGAAAGCGGAAGTCGTGATCGTGTCGCCGGCCTGGAAAAGACCAGGGATCTTCATCGTGACGACGCTGTCCATTCCCGCAACTGCGTGACCTATCGTCACAGCCACGGCGTTTGCCTCATTGACGCTCCAGCCGACAGTCATTCTGTCCTGGACATATTTCAAGTTTTTATCGATGACTTCGGTGCTCGGAGTGCCGGGGTAACCGTCGGCAGCGTGGTATCCCGCATGAACGACACCGAGCGCAAAAGCGCTGTTTCCCTGAAGAATAAGCCTTGAACCGGCCGGCGAATCAACAAGTTTCAAAAAATCAGCCATTGGAATCTCCTGTATTACAACAATAATAATAAACAAAAAACCGGCAATTATAGCGAAAATATCAAAAGTGGCAAATCTTGCGGGAAAGGCGTCTCTTGACGCCGCGACTCTGCGATTCCTTGACAGAAAAATGAAGATTATTAAAATCTTTCGCCATTTTTAGGAGGTAGAAATGTCCATCAGTAAAGTCGGAGATGATTTGAAGCAGATGTTGTTTCTGGTCCATTTCAAGGACGGGTACGTAAAACCTGTGATCGCCTCGACGCAGGCTCAGGTCAGGGATATCATCGCTTCGGAAAACGAACGCAGGGTAGAAGATATAGAAAAAATAGTTCTCGAGCAGAATTACTACCCGCAGAACGAAGATTACTACGATATTTAGGAGGAAACATGAAAAAAATTTCCTTGTTTGTTCTCTGTGCCGCTCTTTTGTTTTTCACCGGTTGCGGCGGCGGCGGCAGCGACTACGACAAATATGACGACGATGAATCAGGAAAAAGTGACGACAGCACGGACACTGTCCCCGACAAAGATCAGTCCGACACTTCGGAAGAACCGTCGGATACCGATACTCCGCAGCAGTCCGATGAAGATGCGGAGATCCCTGATGAAGGTGAGGATGACAGTGATGCCGATACTTCACCGGACGAAGATTTCTGGTCGACCTGCGAAGGAATAATCGCCTGCTCCAACGGATGCACGGAAGGAGACACCGAATGTGTCAGCGACTGCTACGGAAGCGGGAGCGCGGAAGGTCAGCTCAACTACAGGCGCTGGAGGGAGTGCTTTGACAGCAGTTGCGCCGAAGACAAAACGGCGGAATGTTCGGCTGCGAATTGTGCGGAATGGGATGAGCTCTGCAATGTCGCCGAGGCTTTTGAATTCGAGATAACTTATCCGGCTCCTTACGGCAGTGCCGAGATCGAAGGCAGCTTCAACTTCATCCTTAATAACACATATCCTTCTTCGGCAAACGAGATCTCCACGACCCCGTTTGTCCGCGGTTCTATAGCTTCCATGCAGCTTGCCTCTTCGGGAATGACGATAACTTTCCTGAGAATGACCACAGACAAGCGCGACGGCAGTGTCGTCGAAGCGTTCCAGTCTCCTTTCAACAAAAATACGATGACTCCGATGAATCCTGTCGTGATCCTCAGGATAAAAACAGATTCCGCAGCCGTCGGAAACCATACTGTCGGGTTGTCTGATGAGAGCGAGGCACGGTTCATAGTCGGCGAGGTCGACGAGAGATACAACATCACATGCTATCACGCTTTCGGGATCGGTTCTTTCAAGATCGACAGTGCGGACATCAAGGCCGGTTCTCAGGGAAAACTCCAGCTGAGCGGCGGAAAAGTCGAACTTTTCAGTCCTGCGAATATCCCCGAGCTCGGCGGCGATGCCCGTGAAACGCTCGAAGTCGAAGCTTGTTCTCTCATTTGGTAGGAGGAAATATGAAAAAAGCTATCGTTATTTTCTGCTGTTTTTTGTGCTTTGCGCTTATTTCATGCGGAACAGCCGAAAAGAAGAAACCGAACAAAAAGGCCGAGCCGGTGAAATCCGAGGAGAGTGCCGATGAAGAAGATGCGGCCGACGGGATCTCGGAAAATGGTATCCACAATCTCCCGAACGGTGACCGCTACATCGGAGGTTTTAAAGACCACAAAAAATACGGCGAAGGCGAATATATCTATGCAAACGGAGACCGTTACAAAGGTTTTTTTGCCAATGGACACTACAACGGTCAGGGCGAACTGACGCTGAAAGACGGCACAAAGTATATCGGCGGGTTCAAGGACGGCCTGCGCCACGGGCAGGGGACTTTGACTTTTCCGAGCGGCGCGCGTTATGAAGGCTTTTTCAAAAACGACATGATGGACGGCGAAGGGATCTTCCGCTTCCCGGATGAAAGGGAATACCGCGGAAGTTTCGCAAAAAACATCAGACACGGGCATGGAGTCATGATCTTCCCGAGCGGCGCTGAATACGAAGGTGATTTCGATAACGACAAAAGAAGCGGGAAAGGAAAGATGACCTACCGCAACGGCGCTGTCTATGAAGGCGATTTCGTTGACGGCAAGCGCGACGGCCACGGAAAGCTGACCAAAGCGAACGGAGATGTCTATGAGGGCGATTTTGAAGGCGATGTCATGACCGGCATCGGACAGTACACCTTCAAAAACGGCTCGGTGGTATACGGTGTCTGGAAAGAGGGGAGACTTGAGAAAAAACTCCCGCGTCCGGGCAGCGGTGAAGAAGAAGCGGACGGAACGGAACCGGGTGAAGAGCCGTCAGAAGAGGAGTCCGGATCAGAAACGGAAGAATGATGCTCGTCGTCTTTCTTGGCAATCCCGGTGCTGAATACAAGCTCACACGCCACAATTCAGGTTTTATCGTTGCAGAAAACATGGCGCTGACGCAGGATCTCTTCTGGAGCCGGAAATTTTTCGGAATGTTCGCAAAAAAGGATGTCAACGGACACCAGCACTGCTTTTTGAAACCCGAAACTTTCATGAATCTAAGCGGAAAAAGCGTCCAGGCGGCAAGATCTTTTTTCAAGTTGAATGAAAGCGATATCGTCGTCGTGCATGACGACATCGAGACCGAATTCGGAGTCGTCTCTTTCAGGAAAGGCGGAGGTCTCGCGGGGCATAACGGCTTGAGATCTATAGCAAATTCTATCGGAAGTCCGGATTTTCTCCGAATAAAGATCGGTGTCGGAAGACCGAAAAAAGGCGATGTTTCCTCTTTTGTCCTCGGAAAATTCACTCCGGAAGAAATGCCCTTCCTGCCGGTCATGGCTGAAGCCGCGGAAGAGAAGCTGAAAGAACTGCTGCAATAAATTCCAAGACGTGCCGGGCACCCTCTACCTATAAAAAAATGTTGATTTTTAGGCAACTGTCTGTAAAATGCCGCCGTTATTTTTTTTGTATCTTTTTTATTAGAGGTTTTAAATGTTTCAGGACATCAGAAAAAAAGGAAGCTCGCTGCTCATAACACTTATGTTCGCGGCGATAATCGTTACATTTGTTATTTCTTTCGGCCCGGGTGACAAAGCGGGCTGCAGCTCGACCCAGAACAGTGCAGCAACGATCAACGGCGAGATCGTCACTATGTCGGAATTCCGTTTCGCCTACTCGAACCTCATGGACTACTACCAGAGGATCTTCCGTGATTTCAACAACGAAATGGCAAAACAGTATAAACTTTCGGATAAGGCTTTAAACGGTCTTATCGGTGAAATCCTTGTTGCTCAGGAAGCTGAAAAACTCGGTTTCAAAGTCTCTGACGAAGAAGTCAGCAAGGAGATCGTCAGCAATCCGTATTTCCAGAAAAACGGCGCTTTCGACAAGGAATCTTACAATAATATGGTCAAATTCACACTCAACACGACGATATCGGCTTACGAAAACCGTGTCAGAATGCAGCTTTTGTCCAGAAAACTCAGAAACTACCTTGTTGACAACATCACTGTTTCGGATACCGAAGCAAAGGATGAATTTGTTGCCGGCAGTGAAAAGATCGATGCGTTCGTCTATGTTTTCGCCGATTCATATCTCAAAGCCGAGAATAAAAACGCTCTTCTCTCTGCGATCACGGATGAAGAAGCCGCGGCTTACCTGAAAGACAACGAATCAAAGGCGAAAATGGCTTTTGAAGACAATGTTTCAAAGTATTCGAAAGGCGAAGGTCAGACCGTTTTCGAAGATGTCAAGAACGATGTCGCGAAAGATCTTCTCCTTGCTCCGAAACTTGAGGAGAAAATAAAGGCTGATTCGGCAAAACTCCTTGAAATGCTTAAGGAAAAGCCTGAGCTCTCTGCAGAGGAGATCGCTGCGGCGTTTGCTGACTGGGAAATCTCGGGAAGAGAAATTTCCGTTACGAAAAAATCGACTTTCGCGGCCGGGATCGGTTTCAGCCCGAAGTTCATAGAAAAACTTTTCTCCGATCCGGAACCTAAACTTGTTGACGAAGTCTTTAAGACGGAAGAGAACAGATATGTCGTTGCAAAGATCACGAATCACGCTGCGGCAGACATGGCTGAATTCGAAAAATCCAAGGCAGCCATCAAAGCAAATCTTGCAAATGAGAAGAAAGGACAGATCTACGAGGCTTATGTCGAAAAGCTGAGAGCCGAAGCTCATATCGAGATCAACAGAGATTTCCTTAAACTCTTCGAAGGATCTGAAAATTAGTCCCAACGGGCGTCTGCCCGCCGAAATCCTTTTTTACTATTTTTCTCTGGTCGGGATTTTTGAGATCTCGCGCTCTCTTTTAAGGACTTTTACCGCAAAAATGATCGGAACGACGATGACGCCGAAAGAGAGGATACCGCATTCGATGCGTGTGAATATCCAGAGTTTCCCTGTTATCAAAGCCAGTGCGGCGAAAAAGAAGATATCGACTTCATTGATCTTGAAGATCGAGAAAACGGCATAGCAGAACCATTTTACCCAGTCAGCGAATGTGCGTCTGGGCGGCGTGGACCAGACGGGGCAGCTGTCGGTCTTTGCTCCGAGCTCCTCGATAGTCCCTTTGCGGTAATTCTCGATTATCCTGAGGTCGAGCATGACTCTTTCGCTGACCCACTTCGAGTATGCCGCAACGTATGAAGCTGTCGCCGCAGTCATCGGAACAAGGATGTCGATAAGTTCGTTCGTTTCGCCGTAAGCGCGGAATCCGATCGCCCAGAACATGACTGTCATCGTCACTGCGTCTGAGATCTTGTCGAGATAAAAGCCGAATTTCGTCGGACAGTTGCGGAAACGCGAGACGGTGCCGTCCATGTTGTCCAGAACAAGTCCGAGATTGAGCAGTATCGCACCGATAACTCCGCCGGAATATGTCCTGTCAAAGAAGACAAAAGCCGATCCGGCCAGTTTTGTGATGATGCTGACGACTGTTATCCTGTTTGGCGTGACCCACTTTTTTTCGACTATCGGCAGAAGAAAAAGTATGGTCAGCGGGCGTGCGAAGATCATTGCCCAGAAGTCGTCCGACTGATAGTTTCTGAGCTTCATCCAACGATCTTTGAGTTTCATTTTTTACCTCGGTTTTGATTGATTTTCAGAAATTTGAGCATTTATGACCACGGGGAGTTAGAACGGAAGTTCATCGTCCTCGTTATCGAATTTCGGAGCGTTTCCGGCCTGCGGCTGAGTTTCGCCGTCTTTCGGATTCTGCTGGTAAGTGCGTTCGCCCTGACCGCTCATATTGTCTTTGGGGTCAAGGAAATTCAGTGAATTGGCGATGATCTCGAAAACGCTTCTTTCGTTTCCGTCTTTGTCCTGATATGTGCGGGACTGGATCTTTCCGTCAACAAATACAAGAGAGCCCTTTTTGAGGAATTTCGAAGCGTTTTCCGCCTGATTCCCGAAGACGACTATTCTGTGCCATTCGGTTTTCTCTTCAAAACTGTCACCCTTTCTGACTCTTTCGGAAGTTGCGAGCGAGAAGTTGCAGATAGGCGTGTTGTTTGAAGAATATCTGATCTCGGGGTCTCTTCCGAGACGTCCGATAAGCATAACTTTGTTAAGACCGCTCATAACCTTCTCCTACTTTTTAACTACAGGTTTTTCTTTGTCGGGCATCCTTTCACCGAGGATCGTTGCGATCATCATGTTGGCATTCTGGTTGAGGTTGCCTTCAACGCCTTTCGCATCGTTGTTGAAGCGGAATCTGAGATTGCCGTTGATGATCTCGAGCATTCCTTCCATGAATTTGTTGACCGGTCTGCCGTTCTGTTCGTCAAAGATGTAAAGAAGGACGAGGGAGATCACGAGCAGGAATATAGCTACGATCGTGAAAGTCCCGCGTTTTGCCGAAAGGGGCTCGAGCAGTTTATCTTTCGATATGAGAGCAAGATAGAAAATGTCCTCGTTGTCGGAAAGCGACGGATGGCGTGAAACACTTGCAAAGAAAGTTTCGCCGCTGAGAACTATCTCCATGTCGTGTCTCTTGGAGTCTTCTTCTTCATCTATTTTTGCGATCAGATCCTGATTCGCCTTGATGAACTTTTTGAAGCTTTCGTGAAGCTGTGTCGGGAGCGTGCTGCCCAAAAGCGATGATTTGTCAAAGAATCCGAAGTAAAATTTTGACTGCTGGTTGCCGAATATCGACTCGTCGTAGAGGTTTGCGACGGCGTTCTTTGCAGCTTCGGAATCGACGTTGTCAGCCGAGAAGTAGATCCCGATGATGTTTCCTTTGTCAACTATCGGAGCAGCGGAAACGAGGTAGGTCCTGCCTTTTATTTTCATGATGTCACGGTTCGCCGTGCCGCGCGATACTGCCTGGAAGAGCTTTTCGTTCGCAATGTTGACGCCTTTGAAGATGCCGTCAAGGTTCTTTGCGATGATGTTTCCTTTCGTGTCTGCAACGAAGATGGTGTCACTGTAGTCGTATATCTGGTTGATGACATTCATCTCGGTCTCGATCTTGTCAATGAAAGCCTTCGCATTGGGTGAAAGTTCCGCTCTTTTGATCTCTCCGGCTGCTTTGCCGTCATTTTCAAGAGCTTCTGTCGCGAAAACAGAAAGGACTTCCTCCGAAACTTCATCCCATTTCGTCGGATCGAGAGCTTCAATGAGTTTTGCGTTTTTAGCGATCGATTCGACTTTGTGGATCTTGTCGAATTTGTCTGCTTCGGAGATTCTTGAATAGATCGATACTGATTGCGAAACCGCGTTTTTAGCCGAATCAACAAGATTGTCTCTGGTGTAGTTTACGAAAAAGTAGTTCGTTGCCGCATAGAGCAGCGCGGTCAGAATGATCGTTGTGAGAAAAAGTTTGATTTTCATGATTCCTCCTTGTTAGAAAGCAGAACCTGTCTGCCTGATATTGAATATTTTCCGGTAGTTACTATTGATATTGCCTTCGAGAGCAGGATGTGTTCCTGTTCAAGGATACGCGCCTTGAAACTCTCTTTTGTATCGTCGTCATGCCTTAAAACGGGCTGCTGAAGGATTATCGGACCGCCGTCAAGCGTCTCGTCGACAAAATGGACTGTGCAGCCGGAGACTTTCACGCCGTAGTCGAAAGCCTGGCCCTGCGCGTCAACGCCTTTGAAAGAGGGGAGGAGCGACGGATGGATGTTTATGATCTTTCCGTCATACCCTGAAAGGAACGTGTGACCGAGGACTTTCATGAATCCGGCAAGGACTATGAGTTTCGTGCCGTAAGGTGCCACAGCTTCAAGAAGCCTGGTCTCGTAATCTTCCTTCGGTTCGTCCTTCTTTTTCGGCAGAACGATCGTTTCTATCCCGAAAGATGCCGCTTTTTCAAGCCCTGGCGCGTTTCTTTTGTCGGAAAGGACAAAACTTATCCCGTCAACGCCTGCGAGCCTGTTTTCAGCAAAATTGCGGCATATCGCAGCCATGTTCGTGCCGGTGCCTGATATGAAAATACCGATCTTCACTAGTTTTTCTCTTCAAAAAATTCAATAATCTCTTCTTTTTCAGGAACGATCTCAGCCCCTTTCTTCTCGCTGTTGAGGACATAGGGCTCCTTTTCCTTCGGGTATCTTGCGATAAAATATTTCGCGTTGTTTGCAACCGTCGGAACGATCCTGATCTGCGGCGGAAGAACGCCGATACCTTCCGGATCTACCGCCGGGGTGACTACGCAGCCTTCGCCGAAAACGCGGAAAAACGCGACTTCGACATCGGGATTGCACTGGATATTGTTCTCTTTTATGTGCTTTGTGAGCATCTCCTCGATCGCTTTCTTGTCGTAGCAGCCGAGATTTTTGTCGCGCTCGTTTTCGAGAACGAGCTGGAATGTCGGTCTGCAGAGTTCCTTTTCTTCGGATGGTTTTTCAACGAAGTAGACCGGAATGCCTGTCGGAACTTCGCAGCTGTACTCGCAGTCAGGGACCTGACGGCCTGTAACGCTCTCGAAAAGTGCTATCTTGTTGCCGAGCTGATGGATCTCTACAGTCGCAACGGGACCTTTCGCGAGATTTATCTTGCCGCTGTGAAGAAGACCTGTCTTAAAAGTCGTGACATAAGGTGCGACCGGTTCGAGCGCTGTGTAGGCGCCTGCCTTGAGATTTATCGAAACTGTGTGCTTCCCGGGGACGATCTTGTCGGAGCGGACACAATTCTTCTTTTTGTCAAGCGGTCTGAAAGTGTCGTTTTCAGCACCGTCGATCAGCAGTTTGAAGCCTCTGATGAAAGTTTCCGTCTCTTTGAATTTCTGGAATCCTGCTTTTTCGGCTTCATCGGCATCCGTGGTCGAAAGTTGGAATTCCTGACCGTCGCTGAAGACGCAGAGTTCAAGTGCGGCGAACTGCGCAGCAAAGAGAGAAGAAAATGAGCAAATTGAAAGTGCTAATAAAATCAAATATTTGGCGAATTTCACATCAAACTCCCGTAAAAATATGAACATCATCAAAAAAATCGCGCGTCATTATAATACAAATAAATTTTTTGTCCATAAAAACTATGTTTTGTGTAAAGAATTTTCTAAAATGCGTGCCTGAACATGAAAAATACGGCTCCGACAAGGCAGAGGCCGGCACCGAGGAAATCCCAGGTCAGCTTTTCCTTCATGTAGAAAACGGAGAAAAAGGCGAAAACGACCATCGTTATCACTTCCTGCATAACTTTGAGCTGTCCGACGGTGTAAAATTTGTAACCCATGCGGTTTGCCGGGACCTGAATGCTGTATTCAAAGAACGCTATTCCCCAACTTAACAGAATTATTAAGAAAATCGGTTTGTCTTCGATCTTCAGGTGCCAGTACCACGCAAAGCACATGAAAATGTTTGCTGCCGTGAGCAGAAGAATAGGATAAATTCTTTCCATTTTTTTACCTCAAAGAAGTTAAACACTGAATATTAGCAGAAATTTTTCGGAAATAAACTTATCTTAAGTGAAGTTTTACGAGAATGCTGTCGACAAGCGAATAAACGCTGGGGACAAGGATAAGGGTGATGAGTGTCGAAACTGTGAGACCGAAAACGACTGCTGTTCCCATCGGGCTGAACATAGCCGAACCTTCGCCGCTCATAAGCATCATCGGGACCATACCGAAAATGGTGGTCATCGCGGTCATGAGAATAGGTCTCAGACGCTTGCCGCCGGCGTAGATCAGAGCATCGTTCGTCGTGAGCGAATCTCTCTCCTTGACCTGCTTCATGTAGTCGATAAGAACGATCGCGTTGTTGACGACGATACCGACAAGAATGATCATGCCCAAGAATGCCGGCATCGAAAGAGACTTGCCCATTATGAAAAGTCCGACGAGAACACCGGAGATGCCGAACGGTATCGAGAAGAGGATGACGAACGGGTCGATGAACGATTCGAACTGCGCCGCCATAACGAGGAAGACGAGGATGACACCGAGGAAAAGAAGCGCAACGAGGTCACCTGTCGTATCCTGCTGCTGCTTCATGTTGCCGCCGAATTCGACGCCGATGTCGGCCGGAAGGTCGATGTTTTTGAACGCCTGAAGGACCTGCGGGAAAATTTTTCCTACTGCGATATCGTCTTCGAGGTTTGCTGAAACAGTGACCATTCTTTCACGGTTGAGCCTGTTTACGACAAGAGACGTGAGTCCGTCGGTGATCTCGGCAACGTCTTTGAGTTTTACGACTGTGCCGTTCAAAGTCTTGAGCTCCATTTCCTTGAGCTGCTCGATGTTGGAACGGTCGCCTTTCTGGTATTTGACGACGATGTCGTATTCCTGTCCGTTGTCTCTGTAGACCGAAGCTGTCTGACCGTAGAACGAGTATCTGACCGCCATCGCTATCTGCGCCATTTTAAGTCCGACTTTGCTTGCACGGATACGGTCGACCTTGATCGAGATCTCGGGTTTGAGAATGTCGGCGTCGTTCGTGACGTCGGTGAGTCCGGGTATCTTCAGAAGTTCGCTCTGGAGTTTTGCCGCATATTCGGAGTTCTTCTCGAAACTCTTGTTGAGGAGCTTGATCGTTATCGGTTTTTCCGACATGCCCATGCCGTTTCCGCCTGTCTGGAAATCGGCTTTTTCGATGCCGGCGACTTCAGTCGTGACGCGGGCACGGATCTTTTTTGCATACTGCCTTACGGTGATGTCACGGTAGTTCGTCGAAATGAGTTTCGCACCTATGGTCGCCGTGTTGGTCCCTTCGATCTTCTGCGACATACCGCTGTTGTTCGAGCCGCCGCGGACATAGCTTCTCGTCAGGTGCTCAAGCGGTATCTCCTCACGGATGATACGCTCGATGTGCTGTGCCGCTTTCAAAGTTTCTTCGATCCTTGTTCCCTGCGGAAGTTCGATATCGATCTGGAGCGAGCCCTGGTCGTCTTCAGGCATGAAGTCGAGGCCTACGACAGGAACAAGCATAAGCGAAGCTATGAAAAGTGCTATCGACACGAAGATCGTCGTTTTTTTGCGGCGGAGCGTTACGGCGATGATCTTTGAATAGATATTTTCTGCGGTCGAGAGGAATTTTTCGCCTGCGCGGTAGATTATATTCTGCTTTTTCGGTTTTTCTTCAACGATTATGTTGCCGTTTTCATCGTGTTTCGCCTCTCTCAGTATCTTTGAGCAGACCATCGGCGTAAGAAGCATTGCGGACATGAGCGATGCGGTGAGAGTAAGGATGATAACGCCGGCAAGCTGAGCAAAGAATATGCTGATGATGCCGCTGACAAAGAAAAGGGGAGCAAAAATTACGATCGTGGTGAGGGTCGACGCTATGATCGCGCTGCCGACCTCGCTTGCGCCTTTGATCGCCGCCTCTTTTTTGGTTTCTCCCTGTTCGAGATATCTCGTGATGTTGTCCAGAACGACGATCGAGTTGTCAACGACCATACCGACTGCAAGGCAGAGAGACATGAGCGAGACCATGTTCAGCGTGTAGCCGAAGCCGTAGAGGAACGCGAACGCGATGATCATTGAAGCCGGGATCGAGAGGATGACGATGAGGCTCGAGCGGATCCTCCGCAGGAAGAAGACGACGACGAGCATGACGCAGATCATAGCGGTGAGGACTGAATCGGTGAGGTTGCCGACCATGCTCATGATGTATTCGGAGTTGTCTCGGATGATGTCGATCTTCATTCCTTTCGGAAGCCTGCCGTTCATCTCTCCGATCCTTTTTCTGACTGAGTCAGCGATCGCGACGGTGTTTGCGCCCGACTGCTTCTGGACCATCATGAAGACCATGTATTTTCCGTTGTTGAGACCGAACTGTCTTGTATCGTCAGCGCCCCAGAAGACTCTTGCGACATCTTTGATCCTGATGATGCCGATGGGAGTGTTTGCGATGATGGTCTCGGCAACTTCGTCAATGTCCTCGTATTCGCCCGGAACACGGAGAGTGTAGTCAAAAGAGCCTATCTGCATGTTTCCGCCGGGAACGGAGAGGTTCTCAGCCGCGATGACCGACGAAATGTCGCTGACCGAAAGGCCGAGGGAAGCGAGTTTCTGCTTGTCGGCAGCAATGATGATCTGCTTTTCCATCGCGTTGAAAAGAGCTACGGAGCCGACACCGGGGATTCGCTCGATCGGGTTCTGGATGAAATCCTCGATGATCTCTTTCTGGAAGCGGATATCCTCTTCCTCGGAAGTGATCGCGAGGAACATGATGGGCATCATGCTCATGTCGATCTTGAATATACGCGGGTCATCAACGTTGTCGGGAAGGTAGCTCCGCACCATGTTGATCTTGTCACGGATCGAGTTCGTCGCTTCGGCAAGATCGACACCGTATTCGAACTCGCAGCTTACCGTGGAGAGGTTTTCCATCGACTTGCTGTGGAGGTTTTTCAGGTTCTCGACCGAGGAAAGTGCCGATTCAAGGACTTTTGTGATTTTTTCCTCGACTTCTTCCGAGCCTGCGCCTTCATAGATCGTGATGATCGAGATATAGGGGATCTCGATATCGGGCATGAGGTCTATCGGAAGGTCGGTAAGTGAATAGAGACCGAAAAGAGTCATCATCAGGAATATGACTGTGACTAAGACCGGCCGCTTTACTGCAATTTGAGGAATACTCATATTTTTCTCCGTTAATTTCTTGTTTCAATGACGGTGACAGTCTGTCCTTCCTCGAGCTGTCTTCCGCCGCCGACAACGATCTCCTCGTTTCCGTCAAGCCCGTTTCTGATGATCGAGAATCCTTCGACGGAGCCGCCCATCGTGACATTTTTTGAGTAAACTTTGTTGTCGTCTGTTTTGTAGTAGACCGTTCCGACTTCGTTGTCGCGGGTGAAAATAGAGTTTCTCGGAACTACGAGATGCTCTCTTTCAGGCATCGTGATCTTTGCGCGGACAGTCATTCCCGGTTTGTAGGTATGCTGCTTGTTGTCGAAAACGAATTCGACTTTCACGCTGCTTGTCGCCGAATCGACCTTGCTGTTGATGTAGTTCACCTTTGCGGTCTCTTTTCTGTCGGGGTAAGCGTCGAACGTGATCTCGGCGGTCGAGTCTTTCGTGATGCCGTAGATCTCAAGTTCGCTGATGTAGATATCGACTTTCAGCTGGTCTGTCTGGACGATCTCGAACATAGGCATCGCTGGGCTCGCCATTTCGCCGATCTCGCCTCTTTTCATCGAGATGTAGCCTTCGAACGGAGCTTTTATCGTCGTGTAGGCAAGCTGGTTGTTGTAGTTGTTGAGCGAGCTTTTTGCCATCTCTACCTGCGCTTTCGCCGCTGCAAGGCCTGCTTCGGTCTGTTTGTAGCCCGATTCGACCGACTCGTAGTCGCTTTCGGAGATCGAACCCTGCTTTTTGAGTTTTTTGTAGCGCTCGTAATCGTTGCTCATTTTTTCAAAAGCCGCTTCAGCCTGCATCACGCCGGCTTCTGCAGCGGAGACCTGTGCTTCAGCAGCCTTTTTGCCGACCATGTAGTCTGTTTTGTCAAGCTGTGCCAGAGCCTGCCCTTCCTTTACTTTGTCGCCTTCCTGAACGAGGAATTTAACGATATTGGCGGAAACTTTCGGCGTGATTGTCGCGACTTTGAATGCAGTTGTCGTCGAAGAACTGTCGAATGTCTCCGCGAATTTCTTGGTCTGCGGTTTTGTGATGATTACAGCCTGAGAAAGTTCCTCGCCTTTTTCCAATTTCGGTTTTCTTTTGCATGAAACCGAAGATACAAGAGTGAGGGTGATGACGAGAAACATAATGATTGCGAACTTAAAATTGAATTTCATTGTTTCCTCCAAACTAATTTTTATCTTTAAATGTCGTTTTTATCAAAGCGTCGAGTCCGCTGATGATGAAAGCGGAAAAATCCTCTCTTGTCAGCGACTTCATTATTTCCCTGTATTCCGTTTCCAGCCGGCAGATCTCCGGATTCGCCGAACCGGACAGTTCTCCGTATCCCATTCTGAACATGTATTTCAGCGTTTCCCCGCAGGCCATGTTGAAAAAGAGTGCTATTTTCTTGATTTTCGGATCGCTTTCGCTGTGTCCGGCATACTTCGCGATCATAAGCTTTATCTGGTCGAAATCATTCTTTCTGCTCTGAACGATCTCGCTTGTCACAGCCGGAACATTCACGATATATTTCGCAAGTTCCGCAATGACGGTGTCGGAAAAAGTCATAAGGCGGGCTATATCCTTGTCTTTCGGCAGATCAAAAAGAAAATCACAGTATAATTCGATAGTTTCTTTCGGATCCCGCGCTTTTTTGAGGATCGAATCGAGTTTTCCGATCATCATCGAGCGGTATTTTCTGAAGCTCGCTATCATCAGAGCTTCCTTTGAATCAAAGTAGTAGTAGAGAGCCGATTTCGTGAGCCCCGACTTCTCGGCAACATCGTTCAGAGTCACTTTCTCGATGCCGTACTGCTGAAGCAGGGAGACGAAATTCTGAATGATCATCGCCTTTTTTTCTTCGGTGGAAATCTTCATCTTACTCTCCTTCGGTGATCTTTCCGTATTCGGTGCCTATCGTTATGGCAAGTGTGTGGAGGGCGACTTCGTGCTCGTAAAGCGCCGTGAGAAGGCCTAATTTTGCGCTTCTGAGCGATACAGAAGCATTGAGAAGATCTGTCTCTGTCGTCATTTTTGCTTTGTATTTGTCTTCTTCTATACGCAGGTTTTCTTCAGCCGATTTGATCTCTCTTTTTGAAATTTCTATCGCCAGCGCTTTGATCTCGACATCGTTTTCAAGCTGCGTGAGCTGGAGCGAGAGCTGCTTTCTTGTCGCTGCGTTCTCAAGGCGTGTCTGAACTTTTTTGTGCTTCGACTGCTTGATGTCGAAAGCTGTTTTTCCCCAGTCGAAACCTATCTGCCATGAAAGAGTTCCGCCGATGAAAAGGGTGTTTTCCGGCTGGCTCCCGCCTGCATCCCAGTTCTTTTTGTAGCCTGCTACAAGCGCTAAAGTCGGGATGAGGGGCTGAGCTGCGAGCATTTCCGAATATTCGGAAACATTTTCGCTTTTTTCAAGAAGTTTGTATTCGAGCCTGTTGTCGATCATTATTTTTTCAAGCTGAGAGTTGTCAGCCGAAAGATTCTTTTCGGTGACTTCCCTTTTTTCAAGTTCGAAAGATTCCGCCGGCTTGTTTATGAGGATGCCGATATTCCTTTTTATCAGGTTCGTGTTGCCCGTTACATTCTGGATCTGCTGCTCGAGGCGCGTCATCTCGATCTCGATCTTGAGGACCGAACGCTTGTCGACTACGCCGGCATCGTAGAAATTCTTCGCCTGCTCGTAGTATTTCTGAAGCTGTTCCTTCGTCTCGTTGAGGATCTCCATGCTTTCGTTAAGCAGCTGGTAGTTGTAGAAAAGGTTCATCACTTCGAGTTTCAGCTGGTCGGACGAAAGTTCGCGCTGGATCTTCGCGATATCTTCCGCAGTCTCAAGGCTTTTATAGCCGTAGGAGACGCTCCAGAGCGGGGTTATGGGCTGAACGACAGTTATCCCGAGCGTTCTGCTTTTGTCGGGGAACGAAACGGGGATGCTCATTCCTGCAACACTCATCGAACCTTCCTCAGGTTTGTATTTCATCCACTGTATGCCTGCGTCCAGAGTCGCTGTCGGCAGAAACGAAAAGACCGTTCCGTCCTTGCCGCTTTTAGCAGCCTCCTCGCTTTCCTGCATAGCTTTTATTTTTTCGCTTTCCTTCAGCGAGCGTTCGATGCACTCGTCAAGAGAAAGTGTTTCGGCAGCCGCATGAAAACAAGCGAACAAAACCAAAACTGCTGCCGTAAAATTTTTCAATCTCATGTTCCCTCCCTGAATTTTTGAACATTCGAGCAAAAAAGACAAAAAACAAAAAACCTGAGATTTGTAGCCAAAATCACGGCAGTGTCAAGAGCTGAATCGACAAAAATTGTAAGTTTGTGAAATTATTCTTGAATTTTTCTAAGGACGGAGCTTTCTTCTTTAAAGTTCCATGTGGAGGACAAGTCGCCGTTTTCACTGACTATCGTCATTTTTATGCGTGAAAATCCGTCAAAACTGCTGTTTATCACAGCCGAACCTATGCAGGTAGAGTGGGTGCCGCCGATGCTTCCGCTGCAGCCGAAATCGATCTTGTTCTCCTTCTCTGTCATCGAAGCGGAATAAGAGCAGAGAAAGTTTTGACCGCATGAAAAGATGTCCCATGTCTTGCCGTCGAAAAGCGGAGCGTGCGGCATAAAATAGATGAAATTGCGAAGGGCCGAAGGGTAGTGCGGAACAAAATCTTCGGGGCAGTATGAAGCCGAAGTGTCGATTCTCTGAGTATAGGTGCCGTCCTTCATCAAAGGCCTGAGAACAGGATCGAAATCGCCTGAGGTCTTTCCATCGAGAATGAGGATGCCGTTTGAAAAAGTCCTTTTTTCGTGAGCCGTGTAGCTGTTTTCAAAAGATGAGACCTTTCCCGATTTATAGGTTATTTTTCCTGTTTCTTTGATCTTTTTGACAAGAACGGTCTCAGGTTTGAACTCGAAACTCCTTCCGGCGAAGCTGAAAAAAACGTTTTTCAACTTGTAGGCTGCCTCATCCAGCCTGCCGGTCCCGCCTTTGAAATCACCTCTGCTGTAGGCTTGATACAGAAAGAAGCCTGCGATGATCCCTAACATCAGACAGAATCTAAAAAATGCCTGGATCAGAAGTTTTTTCTTTTTTTCAGGACTCATTTGCCTGCTCATAGCTGTCTGCCATAGGATCGAGTTGGATGAATTTCATATATTGCGGGACAAAACGGAATTTGATCCTTCCGGTAGGTCCGTGCCTGTTCTTCTCGACAAATACCTCTGCCTCGTTGTTTTTATCTTCCTCTTTCACTTTGTAGACATCTTCTCTGTGGATGAAGAGGACCATGTCTGCGTCCTGTTCGATCGAACCCGAGCCTTTAAGGTCGCTCAGCATCGGTTTTTTTCCGCCGTTTTCTATTTTTCCGCCGCGGCGGTCTTCGATGTTCCGGTTGAGCTGCGCCATCGCGATGATCGGGATGCCCAGATCTTTCGCCAGCTTTTTGATGTTTTTCGAGTTGTATTCGATCTGATGGACCACGTCATCTTTAAAACTGAGGCAGTCCATAAGCTGTATATAGTCGATGAATATGCAGTCGAGCCTGTTCGGAGTCGTCCGGTTCGGGTTAGGAGTCTTTCTGAGTTCAGCATCGATCTTTTTTGCTTTCGAGCGAAGTTCGGAAATGGTAAGGGAGGTGGATTCATCGATGAATATCGGCAGGTCCGCCGTCTTGTCAAAGCCGCTCCACAATCTTGCAAGCTCATCCTCTTCGAATTGCGCGTTGAGAAGATGCTTTGAATCTATACTGCACTCGATGCTTATAAATCTGTTCATGATCTGCTGTGCCGGCATTTCAAGCGAGAAAAAGAGGACATTGAGACCCTGTTTTGCTATTGAGAGGGCCATGTTTATCGCGAAACCGGTCTTTCCCATGCCCGGACGCCCCGCAACTATCACCATGTCGCCCGGTTTGAGACCGCTGCTCATCGTATCGAGGCGTGAATAGCCTGATGAAATGCCGAGAAGAGGGGATTTGTCGCTGATTTGCTGCTGGATCCTTTCAAGCAGGGGTGCCATAAGATTTTTCAGCGGTATTACCGAATTTGCGTGTTTCCGGTTGCTGAGGTCGATAAGTTCAGTTGTGGTCTTGTCAGAAAGTTCTTCGAATTCGACTTCCTGACGGTATGAGGCATCTATTGCTTTCGAGCATATTCCTATCAGCGAGCGGCGGAGCGATTTTTCAAGGATTATCGAGCAGTACTGCTGGAGGGTCTCTTCGGAATATATCGGTGCGTTTTTCGCCAGATCGAAAACGAAAGAGGTCTCAGGCGGATTCGGTATTTTTGATAATTCGTTGATAACGGTCAGTGCATCAGGGGTCTGCTGCGACTCGTAGATCGCTTTGACGGCTCTGAATACAGCGGCATGACGCTCCTGCGAAAAGTCTTCCGGTGTAAGATCGAAACCTTCGATGTCGCCGAAAAGTTTGCCGTCGTTGAGGAGGCAGCCGAGGATAGCTGCTTCGACCTCAACACTTGAAGGCAGCATTCTAAGAGATGTATCTTCCATGGTGTTTTTTCCTTGAAATCAAGTCAATAAAAATACGCAAATATTGTAATGTGGAATGTTAAAATGTCAATTCTTTGACCGGAAATCAGGTATGGGACGGAAAAGATTGAAAAAAATTATTCAGCAGCCTGAACAGGAGCTTCTTCGCTGTCTTCGGAAACTACGAAAAGTTTGAAAACGCCGCGGACTTCCCTGAAAAGTCTGACTTCGACTTCATAAACACCGCTCTTTTTGATGTTCGAGTCGATGATGAGGTCTCTGTGGTCGATCTCAAAGCCTTTTTCTTTAAGCGCGTCGCCGATCTCTCTGCTTGTTACGCTGCCGAAAAGTTTTCCTTCGTCGCCGACTTTCTTGCTGATCTTGATCTCGCATGCAGCAAGTCTGGAAGCAAGGTCGTTTGCTTTCGCAAGCTCTGTATTGATCTTCTTTTCGATCATTCTTTTGTTGAACTCAAGCTGCTTTACGCTTTTTTCGTTGGCAACGAGAGCAAATCCCTGAGGGATGAGGTAGTTGCGCGCATAGCCGTCTTTTACTTTTACGACTTCGCCCGCTTTGCCGAGTTTTTCAACATCTTTTGCAAGTATAACGTTCATTTTGCCCTCCTATCTTCCGGTTACGGTGTAGGGAAGGAGCGCGATCGATCTTGCTCTTTTGATCTCTCTCGAAAGCTCTCTCTGATGTTTTGCGCATACGCCGCTGATCCTTCTCGGGATTATTTTGCCTCTCTCGGTGATGTAGTTGAGAAGAAGGTCAACATTTTTGTAATCCGGTTCCACTTCGGTGTGAAGGCAGAAACGGCAGACTTTTCTTTTTTTGTATGAAGCCATGGTCCTCTCCTTAAATTAAAGTGTTACGTCTTCTTCTTCCTCACCGGCGCTGCTCAGTGATTTCTGAAGCTCTTCATTGTATTTTCTTGCGTCTTCGAAACCGTTTCTTCCGTCTTCATAAGTCTGTTCCGGAGAAGATTTCTTTTCCTGTTTGTCGAAAAGGGAAGTGATCCCTTTTGCAGATTCGAGCATTTCATCGAGATTTTCGACTTTGTCGACTCTTACCGACATGAACTTGAGAACGACTTCCCAAATGTTGAAGTTTCTTTCAACTTCTTCGACCATTTTGCCGTTTCCGATGATGTCGAAAAGCAGGTAGTGACCTTTGAGATTCTTTTTGATCTCGTAAGCAAGTTTTCTTTCGCCCCATGAATGAAGGGAGACGATCTTGCCGCCGAAATCGTTGACGATAGCGTCTACACGCTCAGCGAATTGCCTGATTGCTTCCGGGCCGCCTTCCGGCTTGAGGATAGCAGTAAGCTCGTAGTGTTTTCTTTCCATAATTCCTCCTTACGGGTATAAAGTCCAATACATTGAACAAGGAGACTTTCCACTGTTCAAAAAACAATTAGCGCAGGGAATATAGTCAGAAAAGTTCAAAAAGCAAGATTTTTGCTGCTGCCGGCGAAAAAAGGCTTCTTTTGACAAAGTGTTTTCGACAATTAAAATATAGCAGATTTTTGTTTTGGGGGTGTGGTTGAAAAGGATTTTAGTTGTTGATTCCGATGAACAGGTCGCTTCGATCCTGAGTATAAAGCTGAAACAAGCCGGTCTTGAGGCGGAAACAGCCGGCAATTCCGCGGATGCCCTTAAAATCATTCCGGATTTCTGCCCCGATCTTATTGTTTCGGAGATGATCCTTCCGAAAATGAGCGGCATAGATTTCATGAAAAGGGTGAAGATGAACCCTGAAATGATGCGCATCCCGTTCGTCTTCCTCTCTTCGTCGCGCGATGTTGAAAACAAGATCCTCGCTCTCGACATGGGGGTGACTGCAGTCTTTGCAAAGCCTCTTTTCATCAACGATTTCCTCAAAAACATAAAGGAGATCCTTGGCGAATACGGGCAGAAAAGCGTTTCAGACCAGGCGGGAAGCGCTCCGGAAGGCAACGTTTCCGATATTTCGGTGCTCAACCTTCTGAGCATCCTCTATGAAAACAAGTCCTCGGGCGAGATCGAATTTTCAGCTTCTTCCGATAAAAAGGGGACTGTCTTTTGTGAAGCCGGCTGTGTTGTCAGGGCAGAGACAGAAGGCGGCGAAAACAAGGACGGGATGGAGGAACTTTTCAATATCCTTTCGTGGTCTGACGGAACTTTTGCCGTGAACTACAAAGATGTCGATGCGGAGAGGAACATCTCTCTGCCGCAGGAAGGGATCGTCGGAAAGGCGGCTGAATGGCTGGAAAGATACACCGGCATCCTTAAAAATCTCCCTCCGTCTGATACGGTCGTCTATCTTGATTTTGCGAAGTTCGTCGAAAATCTGAACAAACTTCCGGATGACACCGACACTGTCATCAGAAATATCGGAGAAACAGGCAGCAGGATCTGCGACATAATCGATTCGTGCGGCGGAGACAGGCTGAATACCGTGACTTGTCTGAAATGTCTTTTTGATCTTTCGCTCTTGTCGGTGGAAAATCCTGATGAAGGAAAACTGTCGGAAAGCAGTGTCGGATCAGTTGAAAATGCTGAAAACAAAGCCGAAGTCGCCATGATGGAGGCCGGTCAGGCGGAAGAAACTCCGGCCGGAATTCCCGCTAAGGCCGGAAAATCGTGGAAACTGATGCTTTTATTTTTTCTTTTGGCTTTGCTGGCCGCGGCTGCAATGTTCATTTACTACAGAGGTTTGATATGAAAACACTTATCAGTGCGGAAGAACTTAAAAAAAGAGTTCAGGAACTCGGGAAACAGATCACTGAGGATTATGAGGGAAAGGAGTTCACGTTTCTCCTTGTTTTGAAGGGGAGCACGATTTTCGGAGCCGACCTTTTCAGAGAAATAAAGTCAAACCGCGTCGAGCTCGACTGCATCAGGCTTTCAAGCTACCAAGGGACCAGAAGCACAGGCAGCGTCTCGATGGATCAAGGCGAACTCAAACGCTTCGAAGGCCGGAATCTCCTTATCGTCGAAGATATCGTAGATACCGGAACGACCCTTTCATTTTTCCTCAAAGAACTTGAAAAAGTGAACCCGGAATCGGTGAAGATATGCTCGCTTTTCGAGAAAAAAGAGGTGAATAAAGGCCGCGTCAGAGTCGATTATCTCGGTTTCGAGATCAGAAACGAGTTTATTGTCGGTTACGGGCTCGATCTTGACCAGAAATACAGGAATCTTCCCGACATTGAGATCTACGAAGAGAGCGACAAAAATGATTAGCTCGAACATAGAGATCCCGCTCGAGGAGTTTGCAGACAAAACATTTGATTTTAAAGAACTTTTTGGCAAAGAACGCACGGAAGTCGAGATCGGTTTCTGCAGCGGCCATTTCTTAAGCGAATACGCAAATTCAAAGCCGGACACAGGCTTTCTGGGGATAGAATACAGCCGGAAATTCTTTCTTCGCGGCGAAAAAAATCTGAAAAGAAGGCTCAACCAGGATAACGTCCGCATCGTCTGCTTCGAAGCGATCGCAGTGATGCGCGAACTCGTGCCTTTTGCATCTCTTGATGCGATACACATCTACTTTCCTGATCCGTGGCCCAAGAAAAAGCACCACAAGTTCAGGACTGTCCGCTTTGAAAACCTCATCATGCTGAGGAACCGCCTCAAAAAAGGGGGAAAACTCTTCATCGCGACAGACCATCCCGAATACGCCGAATTCATGGAGAAGGAAATCTCTCAGACCGGTGCGTTTTTCAAGCGTCTTCCCTACGGCGGCGACGACAGACCCATAAAAACCAAATGGGAAAAGAAGCAGATCGCAGACTGCTGGGAGATCCATTACTTTCTGCTTGAAGCGATATAAGGGCAGATCAAATCTTCCGAAAAACTTGCAAAAGTCATAAAAGCCCCGAATTTGTATGGTTGAAAACTCTGAATTTGTATTGATGAACTTGACAAATTTGTATTGATGAATTATGTTTCTTTAGTCTTTTCCGGAGGTTGTGATGGAAAGAAAAAATTACAAAGAACGGATCGTTGATGCAAAAGTCGAGGAGTATCTGGGAGCTGCCGGAGCTGTCTGCATTGAAGGGTGCAAATGGTGCGGAAAAACATGGACTTCGGAGCATCACAGCAAAAGTGCGGTCTATATCGGTGATCCTGCCGGAAACTATTCGAACAGGATTCTGGCACAGATTTCGCCGCTCACGGTTCTTGAGGGCGAGACGCCGCGGCTTATTGACGAATGGCAGGAAGTTCCGCCGCTTTGGGATGCCGTGAGAAATGTCGTTGACAAGCGTGCGCTCAAAGGCCAGTTCATTCTTACAGGTTCCGCGACACCGAACAGGGAAGGAAAAATGCACAGCGGCGCAGGCAGGATAGTACGCCTCAGAATGCGTCCGATGTCTTTGTTTGAATCTGGAGATTCTTCCGGAAAAATTTCGCTTTTTGACATTTGCAGCGGCAGATTCGCAAACGAACTCACCGGCGAAGTAGATCTTTCCGAAATCATTTATCTTATTCTGCGCGGCGGCTGGCCCGGCAATATCGGAGCCAAGGTAAATCAGGCTGCGATCATGGCGGAATCATACATCCAGGCAGTTCTTGACGAAGATATCGAAAGGATTGAAACTGCAAACCGCGACCGGACAAAAATGAGAAAACTTCTCCGCTCTCTCGCGAGGAACGAAAGCACTGTCGTTTCACTCAGAACTCTGCAGAAAGACATCCTGGAGAAAGATGATTCTTCGTTGGAAACAGGAACGATTTCGGCATATCTGGAAGTTTTTGAAAAGCTCTTTCTTTTCGACAATACCAAGCCGTTTTCTTCAAACATCCGCTCTTCAATCCGTGTGAAACAGCAGGAAAAACGCCATTTTGCAGATCCTTCTCTTGCCTGTTCGCTTCTTCACGCTACTCCTGAAATCTTGCTTAATGACTTGAATACATTGGGCTTTTTGTTTGAGGCAATGTGCGAAAGGGATCTTAGGATATATGCAGATTCATTCGGCGGAAATCTTTATCACTATCAGGATTATTCAGGCAAAGAGATCGATGCAGTTATCGAAATGCCTGACAGTTCGTGGAGTGCTGTAGAAATCAAGCTCGGAGCGCACCAGATTGATGAGGCGGCAAAGAATCTTCTTTCTATAAAAAACAGCTTTCTTGCAGACAAAAGCAGCAAGCCGCCGTCATCGCTGATCGTTGTCTGCGGGATGAGCAACGCCGCGTATCTCCGTCCTGACGGGGTTTATGTTGTTCCGATTACGGCTCTGAAAAATTGAGGTTTGTGCCGGCTGATATGAAAAAACTGATAATTACAATATTTTTATTGCTTTTAACCGCTTGTGCATCTGTTCCGACCGGCACCAAAACTGAATCTCCGAAAGCCCGTTTTGTTTTTCTCCACAAAAACGGTCTTTACGGTCTGCTTGATGAGAACGGGAAGGAGATTGTTCCGGCTGAGGAATATCTTTACATCGATAAAGTACGGGACGGTATGATCCCTGCTTTTACAAAAGAAAAAAAGTTCGTTTTTCTTGATGAAACCGGCAGAAAGATAAAAGATGTCAGTTTTTACGACATCAATCCTCTTTATACAGAAGAAATGCTCGGAGTTGCCGATAAAGAAAGCAGAAAATGGGGATTTGTCGATAAAGATCTGAATTATGTCATAGAGCCGCAATTTGACGCAATCGGTTATTATTTTGTTGACGGAATAGTCGGCGCAAAGCAGGGCGAATTGTGGGGAATAATAGACAAAAGCGGAAAATATATTCTTGAACCTCAGTTTAAAGATGATGAACTGGAAGGTTACAATCAGGGAACACTTGTCATTTCAAGAGGCGGTAAAATAAGAATTGTTGATATGAAAAATGCTAAGATTCTGGAGGCAGAATACGATGAATTATACGGAATGGCTGGCAACAAAGCCGTTGTCAGAAAAGATTCTTCAATTTATCTCAATTCATGGGAAAACAAAGAGATTTTTCTTATGAAAAAGCCGAGCGGAATACTTTATAGCATGTATAGAAATTCTATAGGAAACAACCGTTTTTATCTTAACTACAAAGAAGAAGGTGAAAAAGAGGAACATTATACTATTTTTGATATCGCAAGCGGCGAAAAAATCTGTGATATAATCAAAAAGAACCATGACGATGAATTTGATGAAAACTGCAATATAAAAGAAAGACCCTATTACGATGAAAAAGCGTTAGAAGAAAATGAGCAAAAAAAATACGGCAAATACGAAGAGGTCAGACACGGTTTGTACGAAACTTCGACATCGTTCAAGCAGAACGGAAAATGGGGATTCCTTGATGAAGACGGAAATATTGTGATTCCGGCCGAATATGACAGCGTGAGCCCGTTTTATTTTGACGCGGCATACGCCAGGCAAGGCGAGCGTCGTTTTATAATCGACAGAAGCGGCAGAAAAATTGTTGAAATAAAGCCGGAATGGGAAGGTGTAGACGAACTCCGCTATACCATTTGGGAATACTACGAATGGGGAATTTCCGGTTATTGTTTTTCCGACAGAAGCAAATACTGGTATGGAAGGGAAAGAGTGGAAAAAGCAGTTGAAAGGAACAAACCGAAGCCGGAGGAAAAATGATGGCAAAACAGATTTGTCAGCGAATATCCGATCAAATATCTCGTAAAAAAAGTGATTCAGGAATTTCCGCCAAAAAAAGAACGCTGGATTCCTTAACAACAGAAAAACTGACAAAATAATCACAAATCTCCAAAAAACTTGCAAAAGTCATATGATAAATGTTATAGTCGTTGCGAAAGTGGTATGACTTTTGTAAAAATGAGGTCCCATGAAACGAAATTTCATCAACGATCTGATTGCTTGGAAGGAAAGTAAGAACCGGAAACCGCTGCTTGTCACGGGTGTCCGTCAGTGCGGCAAGACCTATGTATTAAAAGAATTCGGCGAAACGCAGTTCGAAAACGTATGCTATATCAACTTCGAATCGAGCAGGGCGTACTCGTCAATTTTTGATTACGATTTCGATGTCGAACGCATCATCCGGGAGATCGAACTTCTGGAACAGTGCAGGATAACGGCGGGAAAAACGCTGCTGATATTCGACGAGATCCAGGAGGTTCCGCGTGCGGTCACTGCTCTGAAATATTTCTGCGAAAACAAACGCGATCTTCATGTCGCATGCGCCGGATCTCTTCTCGGGGTCGCGCTGAAAAGAGAGAATTTCTCTTTCCCGGTCGGAAAAGTGAACAGGATGCAGATGCATCCGATGAGTTTCGACGAGTTTTTGGCGGCAAACGGTGAGGAAAAATATATTGAACTTTTTGCCGGCTGGAAGTCGGACCGTGTGATCCCCGAAGTCTATGCAAAGCCGCTGGAACGTCTTCTGAAGGAATATTACGTTGTCGGCGGAATGCCTGAAGCGGTGCAGGAATATGTTTCATCAAAAGATTTTGCGGCAGTTCAAGAGATTCAGGAGACGATTTTAAGCGATTACGCAGACGATTTTTCAAAGCACGCACCGGTCTCGGAGATAGAAAAGATCAGGCTCGTATGGGATTCCGTTCCGAAACAGCTCGCGAAGGAAAACAATAAATTTGTCTTTTCCCACGTGAAGGAGGGAAAACGCGCCCACGAGCTTGAAGCAGCTTTGCAGTGGCTTAAAAACGCCGGGCTCGTTCATCTGGTCGAACTTGTACAGAATGCCGAGATTCCGCTCTCCGCGAATGCCGATTCCACATACTTTAAAGTCTATATGGCCGACACCGGTCTGCTTTGCCGCAGACTGGGCTTAAGTTACAAAGATATTCTGGGAGAAAACGACAACCTGAAAATATTTAAAGGGGCGATCGCCGAAAATTATGTCCTGAATGAACTTGTGACGCTTCGGAAAAGCCCTTATTTCTGGCGGTCCGGCAACAGTGCGGAACTCGATTTCCTCTTTGAAGAAGATGGAAAAATATTCCCCGTCGAAGTTAAGGCGGCCGCAAACACACAGGCAAAAAGCTACAGGCAGTTCTGCCAAAAATTCAAACCGTCAGCCGGATATAAACTTTCGCTGAAAAACCTTGCTGTGACAGATTGCGATGGGTGCGCAACGATCAGCCTGCCGCTGTATCTGGTGTGGAATATGGATAGGATGAAATCATGGAAAGCAAAACTATAAAAAAATGGATAGTTTATCCTTTCTACATTTCGGGGGAAATAGTTTATCTGTTTTCATTCGCCCTGATATGGTTGAATTTTATGGTCGGATCCGCTTCACCTTATTATGAATTGGTAACAGGCAACAGCATAAAATTGCTGCTTTTTCTCCAACTTATCATAGTTGCGGGCTTCGTTATTTTGTTTATTATGTCATTTTTTGTCGAAAATCTTAAAAGGTTCGTGTGGGAATTCTTTCTTTTTATAAGTTTTCATATTGCTTTGTTGGTAATTTCAATGATTTTTATTATTCCGGCACTATAGGTGTTATGATGTACATTGATAAAGACAATTATTTCAAAATATATTTAAGAATTCTCAGGACTTTAACGGTTCTGATCCCATTCCTTTTATGGTTTGTCAGATGTATACCGGTCTGGCTATTCTTTTTTGTTATTGAATGCTTTTTTGTTCCGACGCTGTTTGTTGATGAGCTGGAAGATTACAGGTGGAAAATCGCAAAAACGGCACTTGTTCATGCTTTGATTGCCCTTTGTCTCTGTTTGTTGTTTGCACTCATTTTGGTAGGGTTGATTGAGCTGGGAATATATAAAACCCCGAATTTGTATTGATGAAAGTTCTGAATTTGTAAGGAAAGTTGCTATGGACAACGGTAATTTAATTGTTAGCGCAGTTTTTTTGTGATATTTAAAGAATGAATAGACCGAAAATAATCGACTTGACGTGATGCTAATGAAAAACCTAATAATTTTAGAAGTTTTGTTGTTGTTTTCTCTCTTTGTTTTTGCTGAAGAACCAAAGAAAGAAATCATTGTTTCGAGGATGACGAAAGCGGAACTCAAGGCTTGTTACAAAAACAAGGAAAAAACTGAGCAGCGGTTTCTCATAAAACAAAACGGTTACATGGGATTTATCGACGGCTGCGGCAGAGTTGTCATTGAACCGGTTTATGATTCCGCCCTTGAATTCAGCGAAGGTCTTGCCCGCGTCGAGAAAAACGGCAAATTCGGCTTTATAGACAAGTCAGGAAAAGTTGTGATCGATTTTTATCTCGATTTCGCGTGGTTTTTTTATGAAGGGAAGGCTCTTGCTGAAATACACGGAGAAAAAGAAGAAAAATTTTACATTGATAAAGACAACAAAAGATACCCTGCAAGATACGGCGAAAACAAAGAGGGTAAAGCGGTAATGTTCCGAAAAGATTTCGGAGATATTGTGTATGGCTACACTCGCGAAATAAAAGGAGGTGAGTCAGCTTTAGTTTTAGGAAAAGGACTTGTTTTCTTGAAAGAAAGGAAAGCCAAGTCATATTTTGAAGATTATTCCAAGCAGAGGCTCAGCGTGAACAGCGTTTTAAAAGATGAACTTGTTGAAACCTGCGAAAATGTGAAACTGCTGGAAAAAGACGGGGACATGATTTTTACGAAAAACGGCAAGGCTTTAAAAACTCTTGACAATTTCAACATTTACGAGGCTCCTGCGTGCAGGGCGGGACTAACCAACATTTTATGGCTTAAAAAAGGCGGCGGAGAGAAAACTTTCTTTCTTTACAATCTGGAAGGAACAGAAATCGCAAGCTTTGAAAGCGAGGATGTTATAAGAAGAATCGTCTACATCGACAAGAACAGGCTCGGAATAGCTTTTTACGGCGGCAGAAAAGCTGAAATTTATGATTTGCACGGTCAAAAACTTCATTATGATGAACCTGAAAAAGAACATTTTGCCTTGGCTGAAGATTATTGGGACAACATTTTTTGGAACGACAAAAATGGTAAAAAAACAAACTTCAGTGAAAGAACAATCCCGGAATATTGCGGTGTCGAACTGAGAAGCAGAGAGGGATATGTGAACCATATACTAACCAGAGAAGTTTATGATGCAAAAACAGGAGAAGTTGCAGTTACAGCCAAGTCAGCTTTTCTTTCTTTTCGTCAATACCGGAGTCTGAATCAGGGATGTCTTCCCGTTGTCCGGGGTGGTGACACTCTTTATTACTTAAACAGTGAGCTCAAAGTCTTCTGGAGCGGAGAAGCCATAAAGTATAAGGAAGATGAGTTGCAGTATGAAACGTTAGATGACATTGAAAAGAAATTAGATGATATTGAAAAGAAATTGTCCGAATAAATTTTGATGAAAAACCTAATATTTTCAACAATTTTTCTTTTTTGTTTCAGCGTTTTCGGAAAAGCTGAACCGAGACCCCATTCGACATCAGATCTCATATTTCGGACAATTATTCCTGGTATTTTTTTCGTACTTGTTATTGTGGCTGAAATATGGGCAAGCAACAAAAAAGAGAAAAAAACAAATGAACTTAAAGCGAAGGAAAAACCTTTGAAAATCTTTGAATATTGCAAAATTGCTTGTGGATATAATGATGAACTTTCAGCAAAGTCTGTTGCCTTAGGAGGTCCAGGCATTGTATGGGGAAATGTTCTTCTTTTCCAAAACAGGATAGTGATAGTGACTGTAGACGCATTGGAAATCGAAATAAAAGATATAAATTTCGTAAAAATGAGAAAGGTCATGTTGGAAGAAATGTTGCAGGTGAATTTCAATGAAATCTCAAAAAGCGGAACGCAAAACGAGATGGCTCTTTATTTGAAAGGAGGCAAAGAAGATCTGCTCTGCATAAAGAATTTCATTGAAGAAAGAATGAATAGGCCGAAAATAATCGACTTGACGTGATGTGTTTTGTGCGAGAGATCAATAAAATCCATACGTTTCTTCTTGCTATTCCTAAATTTTGCGTATTTATTCCATTTTTGGTAATAAATTGATTAAGGCGTCAATTTTCAAAAAACTTGCAAAAGTCCTATGAGAAATGTTGTAAGAGTTGCAAAAGTGGTATGACTTTTGTAAAGATGAGGCGTTTCCGGATCGTTTGCAGTTTCCTTGTCATTTCAGCCAAATTACCTACAATATTAAGCTTTTTGTGATTTTTTAATTGGAAGTGATTTTTTTGCACCGAATGATGAAAAACTTAATAATTTCAGTAATTTTATTGTTTCTCGCCGATTTACTGTATGCCAACGGCGGGCCCGTATTTGACAACAAGCTCGGTTCTACCGGAAACCTCACATTCGTTAAAAAGGCTGCTCTCCAGCTTGTAAAGGAAGATCTGAAAATCAAAGTTGACGGCGAAAAGGCGCATTTTCAGGTGAGATATACTTTTCAGAATATCGGCGTAGATACAAAAATACAGTTTGCTTTTCCGATGGAAACTGAAATGTTTGGTTGGAGTTGCTGGGGGGAAAAAGAACCGGAATGTCAGGCAAACAGGGCGAAAGAAATAAAGAATTTTCTCGAAAAAGAGAAAGTCTTTGGCTATAAAATTTCAAAAAATGGCAAGGATTTGAAGTGGTCAAAGAAATCGGAAACAAAAACGATCAAAGACAGTGAAGAGGATGAGGAAAAAATCAGTGAATGGTTTATATCTGAAATCGAATTCAAGAAGTTTGAAAAGGCTGAAATTTATATCTCATACACGATTGAATCCGGTAGAGAACTCGGGTTTTACAGCTGTTCGGCGATGCCACGAATGAATTTGAGACACATACACTACAACTTTTATCCGGCTTCTTTTTTCGGGACCGGAACTGTCGGGGATTTGAGTGTCACCGTCGATCTCACTGAACTTAAAAAAGATAACGGCAAACCGGATGAGACCAGAGGACTCGAATTTATAGAGCAGAGCCCCGGATTTTTAAAATTCGAAGGAAAAAATGTCGATTTTAAAAAGGTCAGAGAATTCCTGGTCTGGTATTCCATCGAAGAGAAAGACAGAAGCGAATACATAAAGGCAAAAAGGCTTCTTCCGACGCAGTTCCGCATAGTTTCGCCGGAAATTGCCCCTGAAAACGTGAAAAAAATGTTCGATTTTGATCCTGATACCTGCTTTGCACCCGGCAAAGAAAATGAAATCTCATTCTATTTCGATAAAAAGTCTCTGCCGGGATATTCAGCAATCCTTTTGAAAACTTCTAAAAACGACAGGTTCAAAGTTACTGGCGAAATGAAGTGCGATCATGTTAGCAGTAAGGATGTATCTTTTGATTACATCCCCGGCAAAGTCAGAAAATGGGATAACTGTGCGTATGCCGCTAAAGTTTTGGAGAAATCAGACTGCAAATTTCCCACGGAGTGCGCCTATGATCTGATTGATCCAGGAGATTATGACCCGACAAATGTCAAGGAATGCCGCATGAAAATAAAAGTCGAGCCTGCCGGCAGAACAAAAAACGCTCCGTGCATCAGCGAGATATTTATTATGCCGAAAGAACTTTTTTGATTAAAGGTGACAAGTGAAAAACATAATAATTTCTATATTTTTGTTGTTTTTATCTTTCGCGCTTTTAGCTGAAGAAAGAGTCACTTTTTCAAGGTATGAGACTGAGCACCAGATCCTTTATTTTTCATCGAATCTTGATCCGTCGGTCATCGACAGGCTCATTGCCGATGCCGAGCGTTCCGAAGAGTTCATAAAAGCGCTTTACGGCTGGGTTCCGAAAAAAAAGATCGCCGTGGTTTACGACAGAGAGACCGACACGGCGAACGGCTGGTCAAATGCGTTTATGAAAAACTCAATATTTCTCTATATTTATCCGCCTGACAGATATTCAACTCTTTCGAGTTACAAAAACTGGGAGTTCGGTCTGCACGTTCATGAATACACCCATTCGACGCAGATAGGGCAGGCACGCGGATTTCCTAGAGTGATGAACCTCATTTTCGGTGATTTCTACTTCATCGGCGGAACGGTTCCGACCTGGATGATAGAGGGCGCTGCGGTATACAGCGAAAGTATCTCGGAAGGGAAGGGGAGGCTCAACAGCCCGCTTTACAAAAAGTATCTTTACTCTTTTTTCGATGCGGGGACTGAGCTCAAATTGGGCGAACTTTCGGGCGTCACCGACCACTGGTTAGGCGGAAATCTTCCTTATCTTTACGGCACCTTTTTCTATGCATACTTGGTCGAAAAGGTAGGTGCGGACGGGATGAAACGCTTTTTCGAGGAGCTTAGCGACGACTTTTTTCCGTTTCTTATGACACGCGCCGGAAAAATGGCTTTTCACAAATCGATCTACGGGCTTTACAAAGATTTTATCCGCGAAAACAAAGAAAAAGTTAAGAGCGGAAAAAGTGCGAAACCCTGGACGGAAGAGCGTTTCTCGAGAGTTTACGCCGATATCGCGGGAGATGGTTACAGATTTTTCGCGGCAAACCAGTCGGATCGCGGGATTTACGGTTTCGACGGAAGAAAGATCTCAAAACTCAACACGATGAGTTCCGTAACATCGTTTGCCGAAAAAGACGGAAAAATGCTCTTTACCCAAACTGTGACGGATGGCGGCAGAACGAGCAGAGACGAACTTTTTTTGAAAGAAAAAAATTCCGCAATAAGGCAGCTCACCCGGCAGGGCAGCGTCCTTGAAGCCTTTTTCGGGAAAAACGGCGATATATTCTTTATCTCTTTCCGCGACGGAATAAACCGCATAACACGGACCGATCACAGCGGCAGAGTGCTGAAGGAATGGGAGTTCCCGGCGATAGATTCGATATACAGCCTCTCGTTTTCTGAGGATGGAAAAACCATGGCGTTCACCGGCAACCGCTTCGAAAGCGAAAAAAACATATTTCTGTTTGATACCGGAAGCGGTGAACTTCGCGAAATCGAGATCGTTGGCGAGCAGTACAGCGTCTACTTTGAAAACGGGAGAACTCTTGTTTTTTCAAGCGGGCTGGATGCAGACATCGTGCCGATGCGGCTTGATCTTGGCACAAACGAGGTCGTCAGGCTCTGCGAACCGGCTTATCCCGCGCTTTTCCCGAAAGTTCAGGGCAAAAAAGTCTACTATCTCACGTTCGACAACGACGGTTTCTACCCCGATTCCTGCGATATGAAAGCGGACAGCGGAAAACTTCCGAATGCAGTCGTAAAAGTTATCGAAAAAGGAGAAAAAGCGAAACTTCAGCACGAACTTGCCAAGGCAAAAGGATACGAAGGGATGCTCCCCGCCCTCTGGTATCCGCAGTTCGACACCAATTTCGACATCTGGATGATAGGTGCGACGGTAATGGGAAAATCGAACGACCAGATGCGCTCCTACGACATAACCTACACAAAAACTTTCGGCGGGAGCGGCAGGCACTACGTCCTTTTGGATTACTACGACGATGCGGTCCTGCCTTCGTTCCGCACGTTTTTCACCTATTCGCACCAGACTGAAAACATTGATGAAGAGGATGTTTCGCGCGTTGTGACAGACAGGCTCATGCTCGGAGCTTCTTCGACGGGAACTTTTACTCATCCCGTTGCCGGAGCGGGGCAGGATGTCGTTTTGATAGGTCATTCTTTGGGCTGGAGTGCCGGGATAGGAGGCGTAATTATGGATGTGAAAGAGCCGCTTACACCGCATCAGAACAGGGCGAAAGACGAGGATGACGTGATTTTAAGTTTCGGCCTCAACTACGGGTTTACTCTCAATTTCAACTCGTCCAGCCGCTTTTTAAGCGAGCCGATGAATAATTTTTCGTTCTCTGCGCCTGTCGTTTTTTCGAAACTTTTCCTCACTGAAAACGAGGAACTGACATTCGCGCCGCAGATAACTTTGAGTTTTCTCCTTTCAAAGACAGGAAAGCTCGGGTTCGTGACAAAAAATTCGTTTTACATGGAATTCCTTTCCGATGATGAAATTTCTGTGACCGGCGCGGAAGAAGATCTCAAAATAGCCAGTTTCAGCAATTTTATCGGAAGAAATTCCTATTCGCTGCTCCTGCGCGGCTTCAATTCGGCAACTGCTGAAGGCCATCACGCATTTTTGTCGAGGAACGAACTTGTTTTCCACATCGTTTCTCTTGAAAGCAACCTCGGCGCGTTCCCGCTGATGTTCCGCAACATTCAGGGTGCAGTTTTCTTTGATGCCGGAACGGTTTCCGACGATGTTTCGGTCTTCAACGGTCATTTTTCGGCTTCCACGGGTTTTGAGATCAGGCTTCTGACTTATCTCGTCTACCGCGCTCCGCTGATGTGGACATTCGGGACAGGCTACGGATTCACCGACGGACACGATATAAGTTTTTATTTCAACATCGGAATGTGATTTTATCTGTTATTTTTTTTTAAATCTGCTATAATAATGCGTTTTTTTGCGGAGGAGTCTATGAAAAAAGTGTTTTTCGCAGCTTTTTTTGTTTTAGTTTTCTTTGTTTCTTGCAGCAACAGCAGCAAAGACGGCGTTTACGGCGGGTTCGATGATGATGAGGAAGGCAGTTCCGAAGTCTCAGACAGCGACCACGGAAGCTACGAGCGCCCTGACGAAGCTCCTATGCCGGGAGGTTCAGGCGGTAGCGGCGGGAACGGAGGCCCTAACGGAGGGACAGGCTCGAAGGACGGCGATACTTCAGAGAACGATGAAGATCTTGAGCCGGGAAATGACGAAGAGCCCGGGAACGACGATGACAACGGCGAAATCCACGACGGCGATTCAGATTCTGACGGTGAAAAACCTGATGAGAACGGTGAGGAAGAAGGGGTCTACGCCCTTGAGCCCGATGTCGGATCGTGCACTTCAGGCATTCCCTCTGACAGCGAAAAGAAGAAAGTTCTCGACAGGATCAACTATCTGCGCTCGATCCACAAACTGGATCCGGTCGTTTACGATGACAAAGATGATGAGGTCACGGCGGAATGCGCTCTTGTCATCGCAGCGAACGAGCAGCTCAGCCACACTCCCGACAGTTCATGGAAATGCTGGTCTCAGGTAGCTTACGACGGATGCAGTTCGAGCAATATCCACATAGGAATGGCTTCCTACGATATGTCTTCGACCGACAGTGCGACGATCGTCGATGACTTTATGACTGAAGAGTATCAGGGAGAACCTAAAACTCTCGGTCACAGACGCTGGCTCATCGATCCGTGGCTTACCCACATCGCTTTCGGACGCGCCGACTACTATGACGGCAACGGATATTTTGTTCTTGGTTCGGCAATAAAAGTCATAAACGATGACGACGGCACCGGTGCCATTGCCGGCTCCGACATCAAATTTGTCGCCTATCCTTTTGAAAACTATCCGGCAGACCTTTATAACGACAACATCATGATGTCATTTACCGTGATAAAGGACAGATTCAGCAAGTATTCCAACGGGACGGGTATCAATTTTGCTTCCGCGACGATAGCGATAATCGATCCCGACAACAAAACGATGAAAGTGAAAAATATAGACTACGACACGCAGGGCTACGGAGTTCCCAACAATCTGCGCTGGTATGTCGAAGGGATCAAGCCGAATGTAAAATATAATGTCACGGTATCTAATATCATGATCAACGACAACCCTGAATTTTATCAATACTGGTTTGAACTTAAATAGGGGATTTAAATGAAAAAAGTTTTGTTTTTATTGAGCTTTTTGCTTGTTTTCATCGTGTCGTGCGGAGATGGTTCTGATTCTTCGAAACATAATGATCCGGAAACTCCGGCGGCGGACCAGGCAGATCCCGGTGATGGGAGCGAACCTTCTGAAACTCCCGATACGGCAGAAAACGGAGGCTCTTCTGACCCGACAACCCCTGCCGGTGATACGGAACCTTCGGAAACGCCAGGCGGTAATGACGATACGATGGAAGAAGATCCTGCGCCTGAAACTCAGGCTGAAAGATTCTGTCAGTATGCCTGCACGACCGCTTCCGACTGCGTTCAGGGAAGCGCGAGTGCCATAAACGACGAAGACAACTACAAGTGCGAGAACAGAAAATGTGTATATTTGGGTTGCCTGAGCGACGCGGAATGTGATGAGATATACGGAGCCGTCACTGCGGCGACAGGCAGAGTCTACCGCTGCAACAAAAACGGTGCTTACGGTTATCCGGAATGCACACCAGTATGCTCGAATGCGGAGGACTGCAATCTTTACGGTGAAGGCTCGACGCAGTATGCCTACGATTTGGACAACAACAAATGTGAAAACGGATTTTGCGTCTATACCGGTTGCAACAGCGATGCGGAATGTGAAGTGTCAACATATTCAAGCGATTACAAGTGTATTGAACAGGATTATTCGGGAAAAACTTTGAAAATCTGCATTATTCCCTGCAAAACTGCGGCAGACTGCGCAAATTCTGTCTATCCGGAAGAATATTACGAGTGCAGAAATTCGCAGTGCATTGCAAAAAGCTGCGAAAGCGACGAATGGTGCGCTGAAAATATCAATTCGAATTTTTCGTGTTTATAGGAGATTAAATGAAAATCCTTTTTGTTACACCCGGAAAAAATGAAAATCCCTTTTTGAACGGTTTTTCTTTCAATGAATTGGAAAAACTTACGGCTGAAATAAACGGCGGGAAAACCGGCTGCAGCGCAGAGATCCTCGATATTTCATCTTTTGACCTGAAAAGCCTCTCGATACACGATGTCGAAAAGATCCTTGAGGGTCTCGGACCGAATATTCTGGATTTCGAAGCCATCCACACTTTTTCCTTTTTCCCATTCATAAACAGAGCGTTCTTCAAGCAGTTCATTTTTTACGATCCGGGGATATTGTCTTTGAAAAATGAGTTCGCTACTTTTTTCGGAAATATCGACGACCTGAACTGCTGCAAGTGTGACGTGAAAAAATTCAGCGCAGAAGGACTTTGCGATTTTTACCGGCACACAATGATCAATTCCAAAGCTTTTGACACGAGACCGTGGGGATGGTGGAGGACTTTGATAAGTGCGGATGACTACAAGATCAAGCAGATCGTTGTCGAGCCGCACCACAAGCTGAGCCTCCAGACGCACGAGTTCAGGAGCGAGACATGGATAATCGCGGAAGGCAGCGGTTTTGTCGTGATAGGAAGCCGCAGATTCAAAGCTGAAAAAGGGCTCGTTTTCACGATCCCGAAACGTGAGAAGCACCGCGCCGAAACGGAGGATTCGTCGATGATCATCATCGAACTCCAGCTCGGAAGCTATCTCGGAGAAGATGATGTCAAAAGGATAGAGGATATCTACGGGAGAGCCTGATGAAACTTTCTGTCGTGATAATGGCGGGCGGCAGCGGAAAAAGATTCTGGCCGTTTTCGAGAGAAACGAGGGCAAAGCAGAGCCTCAGGCTTTTTTCAGACAAAACTCTGCTTGCAGAAACGATCGAAAGGATAATGCCGCTTGCAGAGGATATCCTCATTGTTTCTTCTTTGAAGCAGCGCGCCGAGATCGAAAAGGATGCTGCTGAATACAAAAATGTGAAAGTTGTCTATGAACCTTCGGGCAGAAACACTGCGCCCTGCATCATGCTTGCGCTCGCGGCTGTAAAATCGCGGTGCAGTGAAGATAGAGCGGTTCTCGTCCTTCCTTCCGACCACTATGTCGCTTCTCCGGAAAAGTTCAGAAAAACTGTTGAGACGGGGCTCGGATTCCTTGAAAGGAACCGTGAGAGCATAGGAACGATCGGAATTGAGCCGGCTTATCCGGAAACAGGTTTCGGATACATAAAAAAAGGTGCTCCGGCGGAAAACGGAGTGTTCGAAGTCAGTTCTTTCGAGGAAAAACCGTGTCTTGAAAAGGCGGAAAATTTTGTCAGGAGCGGAAACTATCTGTGGAACGGAGGGATCTTCCTTTTTTCGCTCTCGAATATGCTCGCTGAATTCAAAAAACTCGCTCCCGACATTTATGAGGCGGTAAGTTCGCTTCGCTCTTTTGATCAGCCTGAGGGCGCCGTTTATTCAGGTGTAAGATCGATATCTTTTGATTATGCGGTAATGGAAAAGACTGAAAGGCCGATATTCACGATCCCGGGCGATTTCGGCTGGAACGATGTCGGCAGCTGGAAAGCCTACTTCGATCTTCTGCCGAAAGATCCCAGCGGCAATGCGAAAGTCGGGAAAGCCGCTTTTATAAACTGCCGGGATTCCTTCATTGCAAACCTTACCGGAAGGGATATCGTCATGTTCGGCAAAGAGCGTGAACTCCTTGTCGTAACTGAAGATACAGTATTTTCTGCTTCTCTTGACGATCATGCAAAAATGCGTGAAGTCACAGAATTTTTAGCTGAAAACGGTCTGAAAAAACTTCTCTGAAAAAATAACTGAAAATCAAAGGACAAAAAAAACCCTGTTTCAAAAACCGAAGTCTTTAAAACAGGGTGGAAAGAAAAATCGCAATGCTTATTCAGCAGCTTCTTCAGCAGCCGGAGCTTCTTCAGCAGCCGGAGCCTGTTCTTCAGCAGCAGCCGGAGCCGGAGCTTCTTCAGCAGCCGGAGCCTGTTCTTCAGCAGCCGGAGCCTGAGCAGGAGCTTCTTCAGCCTTTTTCTCTGCGGAGCCGCAGGAAACAGCAAAGAACAATGCGAAAAGAGCGATAGCGAGAAATCTCATTTTTTCCTCCAATTCTTGGTTAAAAAAACAATTTGCTTCCAATGTCACATTGCGTGACGCATAACAAAACGAGGAAATATACCAACTTTTTTTTAAAAGTCCAGTAAAGTTAAAAAAATTGTTAGCAAGACGTGAAAAAAATTGATCCGCCGGCTTATTCACGTTCGTAAAAATAAATTCCGCAAAAGGTCGAAATTTCTAAAAATTCAAGTATAATACTTCGTTTTTGGCGCGTTTTGGCTGATTTTAACCAATAAAACGGAGGGAAAAATGTCAAAGGCACTTGTAATGATCCTTGCCGGCGGTCAGGGCAAAAGACTTGCTCCGCTCACTCTCGACAGGGCGAAACCGGCTGTTCCGTTCGGCGGTTCCTACCGTATCATCGACTTTGTCCTGAGCAACTTCGTCAACTCGGGTTTTATGCAGATCAAAGTCCTGACGCAGTTTATGAGCGATTCTTTGATCCAGCACATTTCGAGAAACTGGGGGCTCTCACCGCGCTTCAACCAGTATGTCGATTCAGTTCCGGCTCAGATGCGTACGGGTGAAAACTGGTATCTGGGCAGTGCCGACGCGATCTATCAGAATCTGAATCTCATCAGAGACGAGTCTCCGAAAAATGTCTTTGTCTTCAGCGGCGACCATATCTATAAAATGGATATTTCGCAGATGTATACCTATCACAATATCAAAAACGCTGATATGACGATCGCGGCTCTGCCTGTTCCGATAAAGGAGGCAAGCGCTTTCGGCGTCATCGAAATAGATGAAGATTACCGGATGATCGGTTTTGAAGAGAAACCGAAAAATCCGAAACCGATCCCCGGCAGGCCTGATTACGCGCTCGTCAGCATGGGAAACTACCTTTTCTCGCGGGAGATCCTTGTTAACGCCGTCACAAACGACGCAAAAGATCCTGCAAGCGAGCACGATTTCGGGAAAAACGTCATTCCGGCGCTTTATCCCTACAAACGGGTCTATGTTTACGATTTCCTGAAAAACACGATCTATATGCCTGATGAAAACGAGTATGAAAAGCCTTACTGGCGCGATGTCGGAACGATAAAAAGCTACTTCGAGGCTCACATGGATCTTGTTTCGGTCTCTCCGGCGATCAATCTCTACAACCGCCACTGGCCGATCTTCGGTTTTCCGGAAGTCAATATGCCGCCTGCGAAATTCGTTTTTGCCGACAAAGATCACAAAAGGATGGGGATCGCGACCGATTCGCTTGTTTCGGAAGGCTGCATCGTGAGCGGCGGCAGCGTGAACCGCTCCGTTCTTTCGCCCGGCGTCAGGGTCAACAGCTACAGCGAGCTTGACCAGTGCGTTATCCTCAACAATGTCAAGATCGGGCGTTACTGCAAGCTCAAAAATGTCATCGTTGACAAGAATGTCGTTATTCCGCCGGACACTGCGATCGGTTTCGACCTTAAGAAGGATGCGGAACGCGGTTTCACCGTGACTGAAGAAGGGATCGTCGTCGTTCCGAAGGGTTACAATTTTCAGGAGGACAGATAGTCCATGTCCGAACTCGTTTTTTTATGGCACATGCACCAGCCCTATTACAAGGACTGCATCAGAAACAAATATTTGATGCCGTGGGTCAGGCTCCACGCGCTGAAAGGCTACTACGATCTGCCGCTCGCGATGGAAAAATACGGCGTCAAAGGTGTCGTCAATGTCGTTCCGTCGCTTATCGAACAGCTCAAGGACTATGCCGAAAACAATGTGACCGACGCATGGCTTGAGCACACTCTTCTTGATCCGGCCGAGATGAAAGAGGAGCAGAAGGCGTTCGTCGTCAAGAATTTTTTCATGCTGAACTGGGATCGTCTGGTACGCACTTCACCGCGTTACAACGAGCTCCTCAACAAAAGGCTCCGCTACGAGAAAAAACTTGACTGGGTCGAGACCGCGAAACTTTTCTCGGACGATGAGATCCTTGATCTGCAGGTGCTTTTCAATCTCAAATGGTTCGGTTTCATGGCGCGCGAAAAGTTCGAAAAACTTGTGGAACTTGACAGAAAGGACTGCGGGTTCACGAAGGACGAAAAAGAGGATCTGCTTGAGATACAGCGCAAAGTCCTGCGCGAAATAATCCCGCTTTACAGGCGTCTTGCCGACGAAGGGGTCATCGAAATTTCCTTTACACCGTTCTATCACCCGATTTTTCCGCTCGTTTACGACAGCGACATCGCGAAAAGGTGCATGGACGCTCCTCTTCCGGCAAAATATTCCTATCCCGAGGATGCAAGATGGCATCTTGAGGAGGGAAAGCGTTACAGCGAAGAAGTTTGGGGGAGGAATGTCTGCGGGATGTGGCCGGCAGAAGGTTCTGTCTCACCTGAAATCATCGGAACTGCTGCAGATGCAGGTGTGAAATGGCTCGCGACCGATGAAACGATACTTCTGAGATCACTAGGAAATTCCGACAAGGGGAGAGTCCTTTATACACCTTATGTCCTGAAATCGGAGAAAGGCGAGAGCGTTACGGCATTTTTCAGGGACAAATACCTTTCCGATCTTCTCGGATTCTCGTTTTCGCAGATGAAGCCTGAGCAGGCTGCTGATATTTTTGTGAGCTACGTGAGAAATGCTGCGGCGAATTTCAACGGAAACGGACGTGAAGCTGTTGTTTCCGTCATCATGGACGGTGAGAACGCATGGGAATCCTACCCTGACAACGGCGCTCATTTCTTAAAAGAGCTCTTTACAAGACTGAGAGATGATTCTGAAATAAAAACAGTGACTTATGCTGATATCGTTTCACGCGGAACGGACAAGCTCCCGGTCGTGGAGAGCCTCTGGTCCGGTTCATGGATAAACGGGAATTACGAGATCTGGATAGGGAACGAAGAGGACAATTCGGCATGGGGATATTTGAAGCGGGTGCGTGATTTCTACGCTAAATACAGCAGGAACCATGTTGTCGAGCCGCAGATCCACAATGAGATCATGCGCTGTCTCTACCGCGCTGAGGGAAGTGACTGGTTCTGGTGGTACGGTCCGCAGTTTTCAACAGAAAACGACTGGCTTTTCGACCGTCTTTTCAGGCGGCATCTGCGCCGTGTCTACAATCTGCTCTGTATGAACTACCCCACATTTCTTGATATTCCGATTTCGTCAAATTCGGGAACAAGCCTTTTTGTTGATCCGACAACAGAGATAGATCCTGTGATCTCCGGCAGAAACAACGGCTACTACGAATGGGCCGGAGCGGGATTTTTCGAAAATTCGCGGAAAGCCGGCGGCGCGATGTATAATTCAATCAAGCTGGTCGACAAGATACTTTACGGTTTCAACCGCGAAAAACTCTTTTTCAGGATCCAGCTCACGAACCCGATGCACTTCTATGAACACAAGAAATACTTCATCAAAGGTTTTCTTATGGATCATCAGAACCTCGACTTTGCTCTTCCGATGGTGAGGATCGAAAAAACTCCTTTCCTTGTTCACAGCAGCAATGAATCAGGACGCGTGGCCGATATCGTCGGAGCGGGGGAGGCTGCTTTTGATGAAGTGATGGAGTTTTCAGTCTACTCTAAAAAGATCGGTCTCAAAGCGGGGGAGAAAGCGAAAGTCTATTTCAAGATCGTCTCTTTTGACGGTATCGAACTTGAAAGGATCCCGGGAAACGGCTCTATCGAAGTGACTGTTCCCGACGATGCCGCCCTCTTCAAACTGTGGGATGTGTGATCAGGCCTGATTCCGGCTGTATTTGTCAACATTGAAAAAGCGCTGGACTTTGAATATTTCGGAAGCCATTGCGCCGTCGAATGTGCCTGAGAAAAGAACGTGCTTGTCTGCAAGCATGAGGACTTTCTGAGCAGTTCTCTTTATTGAAAGAAGTTCATGCGTTACAATGAAATATGTCGTTCCCAGCTGCTCGTTGAGCTTGATGAAAAGCATGTCGAGATCACGCGCTGTGACAGGGTCAAGACCGGCCTGAGGCTCGTCAAAAAAGATGATGTCGGGATCCAGGACAAGTGCTCTGGCCAAAGCGCCTCTTTTTTTCATACCGCCTGAAAGTTCCTGAGGAAATTTGTCGCGGTCTTTGTAAAGATTGACCATCGCAAGTTTCTCGTCAGCCATGTCTTTAGCAGTTTTTTTCGGGAAATCGGGATAGTGCATCGTTATCGGAAGCATGATGTTCTCTTCCAGAGTGAGAGAGTTGAGAAGCGCCGAATTCTGATATAAGATGCCGATTTTCTTATAAAAATCCGAATTTTCAGGCATCGGGTGGATAATTTCTTCTTCGTGGAAGAAAATACGGCCGCTCAAAGGGGGATTGAGACCGACGATCGCCTTCATCAAAGTCGATTTGCCGCATCCTGACTCGCCGAGAACAACGAAACGCTCCCCCTTTTCGATCTGGAATGTGATGTCTTCGAGGATCGTTCTCGTGCCGTATCCTGCGGTGAGATCCTCGGTCCTGAGCATTATTTCCCGGGGCATTGACTCTTAAGCGACTCCGAAAGGTTGGGGTTGTGGCCGTAAGCCTTGTCAAACTGCTTGGAGAACTCTGCCGCGAGTTTTTCAGCTCTCGCTTTGAAAGCCTCTTTGTCGCTCCAGGTGTTTATCGGATCGAGGATAGAGCTTTCGACGCCGGGGCAGCTCTTCGGGATCATGACGTGGAAAAGTTTGTCTTCGGTGTAATCCGATTTTTCAAGTTCTCCGCTGATCGCAGCCGAAACGATAGCCCTTGTGATGTTGATGTCCATTCTCTTGCCGGTTCCGTATGCGCCGCCGCTCCAGCCGGTGTTGACAAGATAGACGTTGACGCCGTGCTTTTCCATCTTTTTTCCGAGAAGAGAGCTGTAATCGTCAGGATTCCTCGGCATGAAAGGCGCACCGAAAAATCTTGAGAATGTGCTTACCGGCTCAACGATACCTGTCTCGGTGCCGGCGAGTTTGCTCGTGTAGCCCATGAGGAACCAGAGCATAGCCTGCTCTTTCGTAAGTTTTGCAACGGGCGGAAGAACACCGTTCGCATCGGCAGTGAGGAAAATGATCGTCGAAGGATGCGAACTTACCGAGCTCTCCTTGATATTCGAGAGGAATCTCAAAGGATAGCTTGCACGCGAGTTTGCAGTGTATCTCTCGTCATCAAAATCTATAGTTCCGTCAGGATAGATCATGCAGTTCTCGATCATAGCGCCGTGTTCCATGTAATCTGCCTCGTGGAAAACCGCATTATAGATCTCAGGTTCTTTTTCTTTGTTGAGGTTGATGAGTTTTGCGTAGCAGCCGTTTTCGAAGTTTGCGATGCCGGTATCGTTCCAGCCGTGCTCGTCGTCACCGATGAGCTTTCTTGCAGGATCGGCCGAAAGTGTCGTTTTGCCGGTTCCGCTGAGTCCCAGCATGAGAGCGCTGACACCGTCTGCACCTTCGTTCGCGCTGCAGTGAAGCGGAAGGATCCCGCATTCCGGCAGATAGTAGTTCATGACTGTGAACATAAGTTTTTTGCAGCTGCCCAGGTATGCCGAACCGAAAACGATGCCGAGCGAGTTCTCGAAATCCATGACTATCGCCATGTTGCTTGATTTGTTTTCGTTTATCATTCTGATGCGGTTCCTGTATCTTTTCTCGTCAAGTTTGTCGTAAGGAACGACCAGAAGGGTGAATTTCTTGTCGAAGAGAACGCTCTTTTCGATGCCTTCAGGAACAGCCCTGAACATATTGTCGGCAAAAAGCGAAGTGAACGCTCTGTCGGTTATCGTTCTGATCGGAAGGGCGTAACTTGCATCTGCGCCGATGACTCTGTCTGTTACGAAAAGCGAATCTTTCTTTGAAAGAGCGGCAACTGCGTCCTCAAAAAGCATGTCGAAAGTTTCCTGAGTTACAGGAAGGTTGTTCGGGGAAGTCCAGTCGACTGTTTTTTCAGTCTTTGAATTTTTGACGATAAATGTATCTTTCGGGCTTCTGCCGGTCGATTCAGCCGGGGTCCAGACAGACAAAGCACCGGTCTTTGTTACGAAAACTTTCTCTTTCGTAACCGATTTGTGGATAAGCATCTCCCTTGACGGGTTTACGAAAACTTTTTTGTGTGAACTGAGAAGCTGTTCAACGCCTGCTTTGAAATTCATTTTTTGTAACTCCTTAAAAATATTGATAAAAATGTAAGCTTTTAGAAACCTTGCGCATTGAAAGGTCCGGAGCATACGCCCGAAAACAGGTCCTTAGGACTAATCAAACGTATTGTTCGTTCCTGTCCAGATCTTGTGGAAGTATTCGCCCATCTTTTCGCCGATGAAGCGCATTGCTTCCATATCGTCTGCATCGAAACGGCTGCTTCCTTTCTTGTTGATGAGCTCGAGAACGCCGAAAGTTATGTTTGTTTCGACTGATTTTATAGGAACACATACGATCGAATTGGTCTCATAACCGATCTTCTCGCTTATATCCTTGAAAAATCTCGGATCTTTCTGAACGTCGCCGACAGCGATATAGCAGCTGTGTCTTGCAGCAAAGCCTACAAGGCCCTGACCTACGCGGACTTTGATCCCGAGAACGGAATCGGCTTTCGGACCGCGGCATGAAACGAATTCCATGTCTGTCGTGCTGAGATCCGATTTTGCAAACGAACCGCTTTCGCAGGGGATGTATTTGAGAGCCAGATCGAGGAAGAAGTCGATCCCTTTCTGCTGCGGCAGATCCCATCCGTCCATGACTTCCGTGAAAAGGTCTGCAAGAAGTTCATCTTTCGGAGTGATCTTGTCTGCTACCCACGATGATTTTTTCTCTTCAACAAGTTCTCTGATATCAGTTGTGTTTGCCGGATCGAATTCTCTGAGATAGAATTTCCTTCTTGAATCTGTGTCTGTGACAACGATCAGGCCGTTTTCCTTGACATCGCAAAGGATGTGCTTCATGCAGTCTGCAAGACCTTTGTTCGTGAGCGCCTCTTTGAGCGCTTCCATGTAATCCTGAGTTTCCGCCATGATAACAACGCCTTTGGGGTTGCCAGGCATCGGAATAAAGACTTCAAATTTAGCCATAGTGTTCTCCTTAAAGAATGACTCCTACAAAAAAACAGGGCATTAAACACCAAAAGCGAAAAAATTTCAAATATTCACGGGCAAAAAATCGGAATTTCCGGACAAACTGCTTTTCCTGCGCTTCAGAGACGGCTTTTTTGCATATTTTTTCTTTGCACGAAAACTAAGGTTTATTGTGGACTTTAAATTCTATTGAACTATATTCTGCTGTTTACTTTTGTGTTTTTTAAGGAGAGGAAAATGGAAGACCGAAGACAGAACAAAGACCGCAGAGATGGACTTCAGTTTAAGCTTCCGAATGATGCGAGGGGCAAAAAGAAGGACAGGAGACAGCATGAAAGACGCACGAAAGAGCGCATCCCGGTCAAAATGTGGGTCAGAAATATGGAAGGAGACGCCGACTATTTCCAGCAGACGGCGAATTTGAGCACGAATGGCATGTATATTCTTTCTCCGAATCCCTACGAGGTCGGAACTGTCATCGACATCGAGTTCCAGGTCCCGGGGACCGACTATATCATCAAATGCGGCGCGGAAGTCCTGAAATGCACTCAGGAGGACCAGGTCATCGGACTCAGTGCTAAATTCGTCAATATGTCCGATGCTGACAAAAAAGTCATCGAAAAAGCCATGGATGAGCTGATAAGCGATTTTTGGTATATAAACGAATAGGGGGAGCATGAAACGGATCTATGCCGATGTTCTTATCATAGGAAGCGGTCTTTCCGGGCTTTCAACAGCACTGAGTCTTGCCGAGGAAGGCTTGAAGACCGTTGTCGTCACGAAAGAGTCGATCGATGTTTCCAACAGCGCCAACGCGCAGGGAGGTATCGCTACAGTCACAGATTTCAACGTCGATTCTTTTGAAAAGCATATAAAGGACACTATAACCGCCGGGGCTGGCCTGAACAACGTCGATGCTGTCAGGTTCTTTGTGGAAAACGGTCCCGACGCGATCAAATATTTTGAAAAATTAGGCTGTCATTTTACCGAAAACGAAGAGGGCAAGCTTGATCTCGGGCGCGAAGGCGGACACTCGGAGAGAAGAGTCGTCCACGCAGGCGACATAACAGGATTCGAACTTATAAAAGTTGTCAAAAAGGCGGTCCTGCTCCACTCGAACATCACCGTTCTTGAAAATCACACTGCGATCGACGTCATCACCGAATCGAAGTTCATGAGCAGCGAGAGCAACAAGATCATCGGAGCGTATGTTCTCGGTACGAACGGCGAGATCCTCACAATCACGGCAAAAACGGTGCTTTTGGCGACAGGCGGATGCGGAAGAGTCTACCTCTATACGTCAAACCCGGATGTCACGACAGGCGACGGCGTCGCGATAGGTTTCCGTGCCGGTGTCCCGGTCGTCAATATGGAGATGATCCAGTTCCATCCTACGATACTTTACCATGAAAAGATCAAGTCGATGCTCATTTCAGAGGCTCTCCGCGGCGAAGGCGGCGTTCTCATCAACAAAAAGGGCGAGACTTTCATGGAAAAGTACCATCCGCTGAAATCGCTTGCTCCTCGTGACATCGTGGCGCGTGCCATCGACCACGAAATGAAGATGAGCGGCGACGACTGCGTTTTCCTTGACATGACGAAGCTCGACGGTCACTTTCTGCAGCAGCGTTTCCCGAACATTTTCAGGATCTGCATGGATGCGGGCATAGACATGAGGACGATGCCTATTCCGGTAGTTCCTGCCGCCCACTATTCATGCGGCGGCCTGCAGAGCGAACCGACCGGAAAAACGATGATCCCCGGACTTTTTGTAAGCGGAGAAGTTGCACACACCGGTCTCCACGGCGCGAACAGGCTTGCCTCGAACTCTCTTCTGGAAGCTGCCGTCATGGCGAAATATGTCGCGAAAGAGATCGTTTCCTACATCGGTGCTTACACCGGTGAATGTCCGGAACCGCCAGAATGGAATTCCGGCGACGCGGAAGACGAAGATGAAAAGATCATCATCAAGCAGAACTGGGACGAAGTCCGCCGCATAATGTGGAACTATGTCGGTATAGTCCGCAGCAACAAGCGTCTTGAACGCGCTTTGGCAAGGCTTGAACTTATGAAACACGAGATAAACGAATATTATTGGAACTTCAAGGTGTCTAGAGATCTTCTCGAACTCAGAAATCTTACTCTTGTGGCTGAACTTATCATCAAATGCGCGATGAAGCGCAAGGAAAGCCGCGGTCTTCACTTCAACATTGATTATCCTACGACTTTATCGGAAGCAAAAGATACTTTACTGACGCCGGCGGAAATTTTTTAACATAATTCCGGAGGTGCGGGATATGAAAACATTTCTTACAGTGCTTTCCGCACTGCTGATGATCGTTTTTGCTTCAGGCTGCAACAGTTCTTCCGATAGCGGAAATGAAAATCCGGATGAAGACGCCTCTTCCGAAGAGCAGGATGCGGAAGAGAACGATGCGGATGAAAGCGGCGGCGAAGATCCCGATGACAGCTCAGCTGAGGATGAAAAAACTGAAAGCATCAGAAATCTTGCCGAAGAGTATGTCAGATTTTCCAACGGCACCGGTGTTGTGATCGGCTACGGAAAAGACAAGCTCGCTTCGGTTTCTTACGGTATCCGTGACAGCAGGACTCAGGAACCTCTCTCGACAGACGATCTTTTTGATATCGGGAGCATCACCAAAAATTTTACGGCGGTCACGATGCTTCTTTTGCAGGAGGAAGGAAAGATCGACCTTGACCAGACGATAGACAAGTGGTTCCCGGACTTTGAAAAGGGCGACATCATTACCGTCAGGATGCTTCTCAACCACACTTCCGGCATTTTGGAGTGGAATGAATTCGACAACAACGAGGAAGTCGTTGAAAAGGTCAACGGAAAATTCATTTTTGAGCCGGGGACCGACTGGTCATACTGCAACACGAACTTTATCCTGGCAGGACTCATTATAAACAGGATCGAGGGAAAGGACGCGCACGAAGTGATCCGCGAAAAGATCCTTGATCCGCTCGGAATGACGCACACTTTCATGAAGGAGTCGGAAGAGTATCCGCTGGAAGAGAAAGCTCACGGGCATACTTTTGACGAGTACGGAAACATCGTCCCTTACGAGATCCATGAAAATTTCTGGACTGCCGGCGGGATCGTTTCAAATGTTGAAGACATGTTCAAATACGCTCACGCGCTCTTCAACGGAGAACTTCTGTCGCAGGAGAGCATGGAACAGATGCTCGACATGGTGAAAGTGTCCGGCATACCTGTCTACGGGCTTGGGATCATGTATGGAAGCGGCAGTCACGGAGATTTTTACAACCACGGCGGCGATGTCCTTGTTGCAGCGGCGTTTATGGCCTACTACCCCGAGACGGAGGAAATACACATAATTTTCAACAATTTCGGCAGCAGTTCTGCCACTCTCGGCATACTCAACGATTGGATAGAATATGTTCTTGAGGATGACGAAAGTTCGGAAAAAGGGAGATCCTTTCCCGATTGGAACGAGCTCGTAGAGAGTGATGACGATACGCAGATCTTCACACTTTACGCGCCGCTTCCTGACTATCCGGCTGAAGAGCTCGGCAACACCATAGGATACTTTGTCTATCCCGGTGACTACTACCCCGACTCTTATTGTCTCCACTATCTCTTCAAATATCAGTCTTATGTGAAAATCATTCAGGAATGTCCGGAATCAGAAAGGTATTACGAAGGCAGTGTCAGGATCTGGCGCACTGATATCGATATGTATCTCAGCGCTTTCGAGGCTGCTTTGGAATCGGGAGAGCCGCTGCAGGATTTCTATATCACGAAATATGATCTGTACTACGATCTGGAGAATGATTCTATATCAAGGCTGTGCTACTCCAAAGAAGAGAGCGATCCTGACAAATATATGATGATCTCAAGCAGTCCGCATCCTTCGGGAACGGACTATTACCGCATCTGGGGCAGGTCGAAAATGGCAGAAAGCTCAAGAGCTGTCGGATGCGAATGCTATAACGAAGACGGAACGGAACGTGAATGCGGGGAAGAAGAAATCATGGAAAACGGGAGTGTGATCCGTGATCTTCCGCCGTTGTTATAAGATCAAAGGAGAAATACATGAAAAAAAATCTCGTTGTAATGATCGTTATTTCAATGCTCTTTTTCGGAGCGTCCTGCGGGAGTTCCTCTAAAAACAAGGAGGAAAAGACCGATACTGACGAAATTTCAGAGGATCAGGATATAGAAGAAAACGACGAAGAGAGTGAAGAGGAAGAAGAGCCTGAAGATGACGAAGAGAAACCGTTGTCCGATGATGACAATGTGCCCGAAGACCGGAAAGCAGTCACTGAAGAGGAAAAACTCGAAAGTATCAAGAATCTTGCCGAAGAGTATCTTCATTTCGCACACGGCACAGGGATAGTCGTAGGTTACGGCTACGACAAACTCACTTCTTTCGCTCTTGGAGTGCGCAATGTCGAGACGCAGGAACCTCTGCAGCCGGACGATCTTTTTGAAGTCGGCAGCATCACGAAAAATTTTACGGCCGTAACGATGCTTCTCTTGCAGGAAGAAGGAAAGATCGACCTCGACCAGACGATAGACATGTGGTTTCCGGACTTTGAAAAGGGCGACATCATCACTGTCAGGATGCTTCTCAACCATACATCCGGCATCATGGAGATGACCGAAGTCCTTGATCCCGAGGATATTGTCGAAAATGTCAACGGTCGTTTTGACTTTGAACCCGGAACTTCGTGGACATACATCAACGCGAACTATGTCCTTGCCGGGCTTATAATGAGCAAAGTCGCAGGGAAGCCGGCGCATGAGGTGATCCGTGAAAAGATCATCGAACCGCTCGGGCTGACGCACACTTTCATGAAAGGTTACGAAGAGTATCCGGAAGAGGCGAAAGCTCACGGACACGCATACTATCCGAACGGCGTGATCGCGCCTTACGAGCTTGTTCATAAAGCATGGACAGCAGGAGCTCTCGTTTCAAATGCCGAAGACCTTTTCAAATATGGATATGCGCTTTTCAACGGTAAGATCCTTTCCGAAGACAGCATGGATCAGATGCTTGACATCGTTGAACTTTTGGGAACACCGGTCTACGGGCTCGGCACACAGTACGGTATCGGATCGCACAGTAAGTTCTTCGGTCACGGCGGCGATGTTTTTGCCTCGCACTCGATGCTTTACTACTATCCCGAGACCGGCGAGATCCACATAATCCTCAACAATTTCAACGAAAGCAAGGATATGTATATCCTTAACGACGAGATGGAATATGTCCTCATGGACGACAGATATGCCTGGAAAAAGACAGATTTCCCTGATTGGGATGAGCTGATCGATGACGACGCGCACACTCAGATCTTTGCACTTTATTCGATAATGACGGATTATCCGGTATACAATCTTGATTACGGCATCGGATACTTTGCGTATCCGGAAGACACCTATCTCAACTACCTCTGCGACCATTACATGTTCAGATACTCGGACGGTTACGGGGCAAAGATCGTGAAGATCACGCAGGAGTGCATCGAGCCGAAGGAATATTATGTCGGGCCATTCAAAGTCCAGCGCACCGATATCGATATGTATCTGTCCGATTTTAAAGCGGCGGTCAAGTCAGGAAAACCGACCACGGAATTTTATGTGACAAAATACGATTATCTGTATGACCTCGAAAATGAATTCGTCTACAAATACTGCTACTACCTTGAAAACAACGATCCTGACAGATATATAGTGATCGCAAAGGAAACGAATCCGTCACAGACCGAATTCTATCATGTCTGGGGAAAGACAAAAATGGGTAAAAGCGTCAAACTGAAAGGGTGTCACTGCTATGATGCGTCGGGTAAAGAGCGCGAATGCACCGAAGATGACGAATATCCGCCCAAAGAAGAGTCTGAAGAACCGGAAGAACCCGGCGACGATGACGAGATCCCGGATGAAGATTAGTCGCACCCCGGGATCTGGGATCACGACGGCACGATAAAGAAAAAAGAGATTTGCAATGAATATTCTCAACAAGTTCGGCTGGTTCATGGTTCCGACGCTGATGTTTTCTTTAGTCGAGCTTGTCGGAGAAAAATATATTCTCGGTTACAAATTAGCTGAAATACAGGAGAAAACGTCAACTACTGATATTTTTCATGCAGCTTTTCTCTATATGTTAGTTGCAATCCTTATGGATTTTATTTTGTATGAGCATACGGAGAATTATCTTTACACCTTTTACCGGGAGTCTTTTTTCGACAGGAACTGGTTTCTTCTCATTCTTCCAGCCTATTCTTTCCGTATATTCAAAGGAAATCCTCTGATCTACATTGTTGCAGCGATCGCATTGATCCTCATCAACGAACCTTTTAGAAGATGGAGAATGAGAAAAAGGGCTGTCGCGGCGGAAAAAGCAAAAAATCTTCTGGACCATCCTTATTACGACGCTACAAAAGTCGAGCTGAAACACTATACAAAGAACTTTTTCATAAGAAGCTGGTTCATGTTTGTCATCCCGTGGGGACTTATTCTCATCACCGATCCCGGGCGCAGAGGCGCTTTTTATAATCCGATGTTACTAGCGTTCGGTTTTTTTGAGGTGTTCTGCAAGAGCAAAGCCCGTAAAGAAATCAAAGCACTGCTCGGGGAAGACAATTTTATAGATTTTACGGAAGATTCCTGAAAAACTAAAGATTCCTTTTCAGCAATTCTTCAAGTTCCTCTTTCGGAACGAGACCGACCGAAGTTTCAACTTCTTCGCCGTTTTTGAAAACTTTGACGCACGGGATCCCGCGGATCTTGTATTTGAATGAAAGTTCCATGTTTTCGTCGGTGTTTACTTTGACGAATTTAACGCCTGCATTGCCTTCGTAGTCGTTCGAAAGTTCTTCGAAAATCGGGCCTAACATTTTGCACGGTCCGCACCACGGTGCCCAGAAATCGACGATCGCGACACCTTTGAAATCGATGACTTCTGCCTGAAAAGTTTCTTCGTTTGCGTGAATAAGCATCTTTCTCTCCTAATTGAAAACTATCTTTTTTATGCCGTTTTTGCTGAGTGAGAGAACTTCCCTTTCAAGATCGGGATAGTCCTTTTTGCTCTCGTTTCCTTCGTTGTTTACCTGGATCTTGTAGAAAAACGCCGCGACCGGAGTTTTCTCGCCTTCGATGTGGAAAAAGAAGACCTTGTCGTCTTCGATCTCGATCGCCTCTTTGTTCTCGCCTTTGACTTTCGGAACGATCTGATAAAGCGATTTCATCGAGCAGAACTTTCTGACGGGGACGAATCTGCCGTCTTCGAAACACGAAACATCGTCACTGCTTTTGAAGCTGATCTCTTTGATGTCGGCGAATTTGAGCATAAGTTCGTTGACACCCTGAGCCGCCATGATGGTGGTCGTTTCCGAAAGCGACTTGCTGTTGAGCGGGGCTGCTTCGATCTTCACGATCTTTCCGGAGATCGTTTTGCCGGTTTTGAGCGTGATAGTTGCGTTCTGTGCGAGAACAAGCGATGAAACAAGCAGAACGGCCAGAAACAAAAAGATCTTTTTCATAATACCCTCCAAAAATTATTTTATTTCCATTTCCCAAGGATGTTGTCTCTGATAGCGCAGAACGTTGGTGAGAACGCGCTTCCTCGCGGCTATAAGCTGGTTTTTCTTATATTCCTCATGGTTCGCGCGCCCGGAACGGCTTTCGATAAAACTCTCCTCATCCAGTATCTGCACTTCGAACGGAAAGAAAAAACGGTAGGTCGGCCTTGCCGGATTTATCGGATCTTCCGCGGTTATGAGGAGTCGGCTCGTGAGCTGTATCGAAGAATATGAAGTAGAGGAATAGAGATTCGTCTCTTCGATGTTTCTTTTCGTTATCTCTTCCTTTTCATCCGGCGGGATCTCAAGATACCTCTCAAGAAATTCTGCGACATCTTCCTGCGACCATGACGAGAGGTCGTGCGATTTCAGCTCTTCGACACCTTCGATGAAGCGCGGGATGTTGACGACATTGTTTTTAGTCCTGCTCGGCTTGATGTTTGCGAACGAAATGACGTGGTTCGTCGCGAAATACCTGAGGACAAGGATGATGTCGAGTTTCGTGTATGTCACGATCCTCACTCCGACGCGGTCGAAAATATCTGCTGTGACATTCTCCTTTTTGTGGAGAAGCTTAAGTATCAGGCTGTCACGCGACTTGTCGTTCTTGATCTCGAAAAGTTTAAGCCGTATCGCATCGTCGCCTGTTCCCAGAAAGTATCCGCCTGCCGAATTGCCGTTAAGATGTGCACTGAAACGCTTGTAGATCTGATTCCTGATGCCGGGCATGAAACTTTTTGCGAGGTCGTTCTCGACATGGGTTATCGTGTGCGCAACTCTCAGAACCGCGCATGCCCAGGCCTGTTCGAGCGTCTTCTCCTTTTCGGAAGCCTTGATCAGCAGACTCACGATATCGTCGTCGCACAGGATGTCCGGCGGGATTATCAGAGTCTCGGTCTTTCCTTCAGGATCTTCCGAAAGATAGCTCTGAATGAATGTTTTCGCTTCACTCAGAATGGAAGAGACTGTTTCCGCGATTTCCGGTACTGTTATGTCATAGCCGTAATTTTTGATGAAAGAGAGTCCTGATTCCCTGTTATGGACATTTATTCTCTCGATATCTATGAAACTTTTCTGTGAAAAGATCGCATCGAAAAGCTCAAAAGGGAATTTCAGAAAATTTTTTTCGATTTTGTTTTTAAGTTCCATTTTTTACTCGGCAGAATCAGCGCCTTACCGGCTTTATTTTGACTTTTCCGTCTTCGCAGTAGACATCGAACGAAAAGTTGTTCCCGAATTTCTCGCGGACATCGCCGATCTTTTTTGTAAGCATCTCCGTCACAGCGTCAAAATCGTAGGAACGGTTGGTGTATTTTTTGCTCAACTCTATGAATTTGCTTGCTGTCTGGTCGATCATGGCGCTCATGGCGAAGGCTTCGGCATCACGCTTTTCAACGGAATCCGCGGCGGCTTTCAGATCTTCAAGACCGCTTCCGCTGAAACCTCCGAAGAATTTCATTCCGGGTTTTGCGCGCCCTTCCTCAATGTCGCGGACGCATCTTTCCCACTTCTGACGATAGGTCGTGAAGCGGTTGATAAGCTGTGAAGCGAGGTTCTGTTCGACCAGGTTCTGGGAAATCGCAGCCGTCCTCATCAGCAGAGAGATCTCTTTTTTCATGTTTTCGAGCGCCTGAAGCGGAGGACGCTTTTCCTGCGCCGTGAAATACATATTGAAATCGTGGTCTAACTTTTCTATTTTTGTGATGAGGAACGAAACGGTCTCGCTTATGGGCATTATTTTTTCGGAAGTTTAAGATCTTCGATTTTTATAAGTTCAGCCTGAGTCGCGACTTTGACAGCGTTGACTTCCCACTGAAGTTTGCCTGTCCAGTTTCCGTCGATATCGCCTGCATCGTAGCCGGGGATGATGATGTTCCTTTCTTCGCCCGGCTGGATCGGGTAGATCTCTTCGATCTGGCGGGTGTAGATAACGAAGAATGTCTTTTCAAAAAGGACTTTCTGCTCTGCATCGTCCATGAATTTTACGAGAACACCGACATAGCTGAGAGGCTTGTCCGTGTTGTTTTTAACAGTCGCATCCATCATATACTGAGCTGTAGGACCGTCGCCGACTTCTCCGTTGCGGAGGTTCTTGACTTCGATCTTGTCCTTGTAAAGTTTCGCGGTCTCGATGAGTTCAGGATCTATCGGGATCTCGATGGAGTCGCGTTTCTGCTCTTCGCGGATCTGGTCTATCCTTTCCTGAAGCCTGATCTGCCATTTTCCGTCGTTTTTGCTTGCGTAGTATGTGATCTTTGCGTCAGGGAGCTTGTTGAAAGCGACTTTCTGACCGGTATATTCGGTCTCCATGATGGCTTTGTCGCCTGTTTCGTTGATCTTTATCGGTTTGCTCTTGAGGAACATCGCGTTGCCGGAGATGTTCTGAGCGTCTTCTATGAATTTCTTCTGACCGACGACTTCCTGCGATTCCTGATCAAGCATATCCCATGCTCTTGCGAAGTTTTTTGCTTTGAGCAGCTCGACATAGGAGTCTATCGTTTTTTCAGCTTCGCCTTTCGATCCGGCGCATGAAACTGCGAAAAACGCGAGGAAGAGTGTGAGGATCAAACCTGTAAACTGGAATTTTTTCATCTTTTTCTCCGTTGTTACTGTTTGTTTTTATTCAGGAAACACTTCATCTTTATCATCAAGGGTGAGGTTCAGCGCCTCAAGGATCTTTCTTTTTGTGGCGAGACGGCAGTCATAGCCTTTTTCGATCCTGTCGAGTGTCACGAGCGATATTTCAGCCTCGCGGGCAAGTTCTGTTTTGCTTATAAGTCTTTTTTCTCTTATTGTTTTTAAATTGTTTGTCTTTTCCTTTTCCATCTCGTACTCCTAAAAAACGAGAAATTTTAGTCCGAAAGCGATTCAAGTCAAGTGTTTTGGAGATTTTTGTTCTCCCGCATTTACTTGACTGATCCTGTTTTGGCTGTTATTTTAATCCGTTTTTTGGGGAAGGTTGGAAATTGTTGAAGTTTTTTAATAAATTTATTCGCAATCTTGTTGATTTCCTGCGGTTTTCGGGTGAGTGCTGCCGCTGGCTTTTCGTGCCGCCCTACAGGATCGGACAGATCGCCGAGCATATCGAGAGGATCGGACTGCAGTCGATTCCTATTGTTGCGCTTTCTGTCTTTACGACAGGCATGATCCTTGCCCTTCAGCTCATCAACATCATGTATATTTTCCGTGCCGAGACTTTTGCTGGAGCGGCTGTGGCTATCGCAATGAGCCGTGAACTTGCGCCTGTTGTTACCGCGATCGTGCTGATAGCCAAAAACGGCTCCGCGATGACGGCCGAGATCGGAAGCATGCAGGTCACAGAGCAGATCGCGGCGATGGAGACGATGGCGGTGAGTCCGCTGCGCTATCTTGTCGTGCCACGCATCTTCGCATCGATCCTCGCATTTCCGGCACTCACGGCGATAGCGAACGCAGTCGGAGTCTACGGCGGATACTTCGTTGCGGCCTATGTCATGAGCGTCAACAGAGTGGCCTACAACCAGACGATGTTCTTTTTCGTTGATCCTGACGATATCTGGACGGGGCTCATCAAAGCTGCTGTCTTCGGATTTATCGTAACAGTGATATGCTGCTACCACGGGCTTAGGACGAGCGGAGGCGCGAAAGGTGTCGGCAGACGGACGACAGCGGCGGTAGTCCTTTCGACGGTCGCCATTCTTGTGGCCGACTATATAATGACTTTTTTGTTCATCAGACTTTTGGGGATGTGATGCCGGAGACGATAGTCAAAGTCAGAGACCTGTATAAATCGTTCGGGGAGCACAAAATCCTGAACGGAGTCGATCTCGATATCGAAGAAGGGCGAATCACGGCCGTCATCGGCAAGAGCGGAACAGGCAAAAGCGTCCTGCTGAAGAACATCATCGGGATCATGAAACCGGATTCCGGCGAAATATTTTTCCGCGATTCCGATATTACGAAAATGAATAAGGAAGAACTTCTGGAAATAAGAAAAAATATAGGTTATCTTTTCCAGGACGCGGCGCTTTTTGATTTTATGTCAGTTGAGGATAATATTAAGTTCCCGCTGGTCGAACAGCTGGGGATGAAGGAGGGTAAGGAACTTGCCGGCAGAGTCGCTGAACTGCTTGAGCTCGTGGGACTTCCGGGGACTGAGAAAAAATTCCCGTCGGAGCTTTCGGGCGGCATGAGGAAAAGGGTAGGGCTCGCGCGTGCTATCGCGGTAAAACCGAAGATAGTCCTTTTCGACGAGCCGACGACCGGGCTTGATCCGATACTTGCGGAAAGCATAGACGCGCTGATTGATATGGTAAACAAAGAGTTGAATATGACCTGTGTCGTTATAAGTCACGATATCGCTTCGGTTTTCAGACACGCTGACAAGATCGCGCTTCTTTACGACGGCGTGATCCAGTTCTGCGGAACGCCGGATGAGGCGCTTGCATCAAAGCATGAAGTTATGCGGCATTTTATTTCCAATTCGTTCAGGGGAATCGGCAGGTAACGATGACGAGAGCGCTTAAGATAGGAATTTTCTTCATAATCTGTTCGTGCTGTGCCGGAGTCTATATCTATAAAGCAGCCGATTTCTTCGAAGGCGATACCAGCACCTACTATGCGCTTGCCGACGATGCGATGGGGCTTCTGCGCGACAGCGACGTTCTTGTTTCAGGTGTTGTTGTCGGAAAACTTGACAAGATCGGACTCGAGAACGGAAAGGCGAAATTTACCCTCAAGATCTCGAAAGAAGTTCCGATATATGAGAACGCCAGGCTCGAAAAAGTTATTGAAAGCATGCTCGGAACGAATGTCCTCGTTCTTGCGCCGGGTGACAGTTCGGCTCCGCTTTTGAAAGAAAACGACTATATAAAAAATGTGAAGACCGATTCCGGAATGTCCGCCGCGATGAGCAAGGTTTCCGAAATAATGGAAAAGACCGATGCCCTGATGGAGAAGGTGCTTGAACGCGAAAATCAGGAAAAACTCAATAAGATCATAGATATGCTCGTCAGGACAACAGAAAATACGACCCAGAATGTCGAAGGAAGCATAAAGATGTTCTCATCGGTCCTCAAAGATATGTCGGAAGTGATGCAGAAAGTGAATGCACGCAGCGACGCCGAAATGGAAAAACTCTCGAAAATATTGGAGAATACGCTCAAAGTAACCGACAGGATCGCCGAGATTTCCGACGGCAAAGACGAAAAACTCAATCAGACTCTCGACGACCTCAGAAGCAGCCTGAAACTTATAGCAGACGAGCTTGCCGCTTCCCGCAATGCTATGCAGGATGTCCGCGAGATAACTTCGAATGTGAACCAGATAACCGAAAAAGTTGCAAACGGCGAAGGGACGGTCGGCAAACTCCTCACCGACGAAAAACTTTATGAAGATATCGTCAAGGTTTCGGACAAACTTACCGATTACGCCGATACACTGCTCGGAATGAAGGTCTATGTCGATGCACATTCGAACTACATGGTCTTCAACAACGCTTTCAAGACCTATTTCGATATCACGCTTCAGCCCAGAAAAGACCGCTTTTATATGCTCGGCGTCGTGGACGATCCGCGCGGGAATGTTTCTCACACGACAACGACACACGTGACTGACGTAGACGGCACCAGATACATCGTCGAGGACGACAAAACGGTCGTTTCCGACAAACTGAAATTCAACCTTCAGATAGGTAGGATCTTCGGTCCGGTCGCTCTCAGAGGCGGTATATTCCAGAATAAAGCCGGTTTCGGACTTGACTATGTCCCGTGGAAATATATTTCGCTCTCGGCCGAGATCTTCGATTTCGCAAGCGGCGGCGCTCCGCAGCTGCGTGTCCAGGGGCTTGCAAGGCCTCTGCTCTGGGCGATCGAGCCTTTCAGCTGGCTTTACATTACTGCCGGCGGCGAGGATCTTATCAACGGCGAACGCGACCTCTATTTCGGTCTGGGACTCAGATTCGACGACGACGACCTGAAGAGCATAGTTTCTTCAGTTCCAAAACCGTAGGACCGGTAAAAATGCGTCCTGAGATAAAGAAAATAGTCATAGATCCCGAGTTTAGGGATGCGGAACTTCCTCATAAAATAGCGGAAAATCTGGGGTTGGAACCTGAATTTAAGACGAAAGATGAACTTCTTGACGAGATCCGGCGTGATCCCGGCGCCGATCTGTTTAAAACTGCCAAAAAAGTTCTTTTTTTCACCGAAAACAAAGGGCGTTTCCTCAAAAAATGCCCCGGCAGCAAAGGTGTCGTCTGCTGCAACTACTATACGATAAACAGCGTCACGGGATGTCCTTACGACTGCTCATACTGCATTTTGCAGCACTACATCGGCAACAATCCGTTCATCACTGTCTTTCTAAACAAGGAAAAGGCGATAGAGGAAATAGTGGCTTTTCTTGCCGAGAATCGTTTTCTCCGCGTCGGAACAGGGGAGCTTGCCGATTCGCTGGCTCTTGACCATCTTCTTGACGAAAGCGGATTTTTCATCGGCGAGCTTGCAAAACGCTCGCTTTTTGACAGAGTTCAGTTCGAGTTCAAGACAAAATCGGCAGAGGCCGGGCGTCTGCTTGAAGTGAAAAAACTTTATCCCGATTCGAATATCGTTGCCGGATTTTCTGTAAATGTCCCGCGCTTCAGCATGGCGGAAGAACCCGGGACGGCTTCTGTCGAAGAGCGGATGGCAGCTGCTGAACAGCTTCAGGATGCCGGAGTCAAAGTCGCGGTACATTTTGATCCTGTGCTCATGCTTGATGAACTTTTTGACGACTATATGAAACTCATAGACTTTATTTTTTCACGGCTCGATCCTGAAAAAATCGCGTGGATAAGCATGGGAGGCTTCCGTCACACGCTCGCTCTCACCGAGACCATTGTCGGACGCAATCCCGGAAGCCTGCTGCTGCGCGGCGAGATGTTCCCTTCGGACAGTGACAATAAACTGAGATACCTGGCTTTTCAAAGAAGAAAGTTCTATGCCGCTTTCAACGCGCGTATTTCCCGCTTTTTCAAGGGAACTCCGCCGCTTTATATGTGTATGGAAAAGGCTTTCATGTGGTCTGACATGAAAATGCCTCTTCCCGAAGAAGTCTTTCGCGACAACAGATAACGGACTGTTATTTTTTATCCTAAAAAATTTTTTTGACCGGCGGCTGAAATTCAGATCAGCGGATATTTGATTTTCAGAGCAAAAAAAAACCGGGCTTGAAGCCCGGTCTTAAAAGGGGATCCGGATGATTAATGGCATTCGCCGATTATAACATCCAATTCATTAGGATTCGTTACGAAATTTACATAAGCGTCAGCATCCCAGATCGGAACAAGGACTGCATCCGAGTTGTCGTATGCGCATACCGGATGGTTTACAGGATCGATAGTGATTCCTTCGCTTTCCATTTTCGTGTCGGAAACGATAGCGTTGCCTTTCCATGCAGGGTTGCTGTCCGGACCTTTGAGTGAATTGTCCCATTTTACAACAGCGAGGACTTTCCACTCGTAAAGTTTGATTTTGAATTTCGTATTCATCTTTCCGTCTTCTTCAGTGCCGTAGCTGTCAGCCGGTCTGTCGGAACCTGCTTTTCTCGGTGCATAGTCACCGTCAAGAAGGATATCGACTTTTGCTTCGATCTCGTGAGCGCCGTCTTCACCGGTGTAGTTCGGATCGCAGCGGTCAAAACCGTCGTTGAACTTCGACAGGCAGTTTACGTATCCGACAACAACGAGATACTGGTCGTCAATAACATCGACATCGGGTTTTCCGTCGCCGTCCTTGTCATCGATCGGACCAAGACCTATCGTCTCGGGGTTCTCGAAGTTACCGCCGCCCCATACGTTATCGATATCGAGCGAAGCGTGCCACTGAATGGTTCCGCTGGCATCAACGCTGTCTGATGTCAGACCGTTGTCACCGAAGGAGCAGTCATCGTGGCGGTTGTATTCTTCGTCCATAGATATATTGTCGTTTGTTTTCTGTTTGGTGCCGAGAAGACCGTCTTTGATGACCATTGCCGCATCATTTGCCGCTTCAAGGCTTGTTTTCTTTACAAGGTGGATATCAAGGTCTGTCTGGACTCCTTCTTTGGATTCCATTTCAGCTCTCGTTCTGAAACCCTGTTTCCATGAAAGCTGTGCAACCACACGAGCCTGCGGGATGATCTTCGGAACGACAGTGATGTCGGTCGTATCGCTGACAAGGTCTGTCTCTTTGTCGACAGTCTCAGCCTGGATGTTGATCTTGTAATATTTCGTACGGGTAGCTTCGCAGGATTTCTGGTGGCAGAGCAGGTATTCCGAAAGTTTCATAAAGAAGAACTTGTCGGGGTTCTGCGGATCGTAAGAGGGCTCGCTGCCGCATTTTTTGCACTCTTCCTCGTTGTAGGAATCGTTTGCGTCATCGTATTTGACCGGCGTGATCATAAGACCGGTGAAAGTCGCTCTCTTCGGATTGTCTCTTCCGTTGTCTGCAAGCCACTGGCCGGCGGAAGCATCCATGTCGGTAAGTCTGAGTCTGGATTCATCACGGAGAGGAGTCGGAGATTCTTTCATTTCCCATTTATATTTAATGTAGTATCTCGACTGCCAGTCCTTGAGGCACTGTTCAGGCATATCCGGATCCGAAACGCAGGTCTCTTTAAGATCCATGCGGACGGGGTCATAAATGTTTTTGTAGGACATCGGCGGGGTTACCGGATATTCAAAATTGACATGGATTATCGGTTTTGGCGGTTTGTTGGGCTGTCTGGTGATCTGGATCCTGTAGCTCGTCGAGCTTTCGCCGCATGTGTCGGTCTTGCCTTTCGTCGGATCGTTGGTGCAGATCTCGATCGAGAAGTCGCCGTTCTGTCTGTATTTGAGGACATCGTCATCAAGTCTTTCTGACGGAGGATTGTCCTTGAGAGAAGTTGCAGCAGCTTTGTCGTAGCTCAGACGGATCTTGAACTTCGAGTTGTATTTTTTCTCGTCGAAGCCTTTTTTGCAGGTCTTTTCAGCGGAGTCGAGCTGAAGCGGGCAGAGGGAAGCGATAGCGTCTTCCTTGTTTTCGCCCAGATAGTCGAAAGTAAGGCCTTTTGCGTTGTAGCCTTCAGCCGCAATGCCGTTTTCCATCTTCTGGATTTCGATCTGGAAAAGTTTCTTGTATGTTTCGTTCTCGAGTTCAGCGATAAGCTGGCCGTTCGGGTCGATCATGTTGATCTTTCTGATCTTAAGTTCGCCCGTAACACCGCGGTTGTATATCTCGAATTCCTCGGTGATCACGTCTGCGACAGCAGCTCTTACTGTTTTTACGTAGACAGGAGCTTCTTCTTCGATGACTGCGCCGGGTTCTCCGTCAGCGTCCGGAGTCTCGGTTGCATCAGCATCTTCGACCGGCTCGGTGTCTTCGTCAGCGTCCGTGTCAGCCGTAGAATCGGTATCTGCGTCCGTGTCGGCATCTGTGTCGGCATCCGTGTCGGCGTCTGTGTCGACCGGAGAATCGGTATCTGCGTCCGTATCAGCAGGTTCCGTGTCCGTATCTCCCGGTTTGTCGGTGTCTGCATCGCTTCCGTCATCCCAAGGATAGTAAGCGAAGACCATTTTTGCCGGGTTCGACGCGATTTCGGGTTTTCCTTCAACATCGTAGCTGTTGCATGACGCGAGAAGTGCAATACCAATGAGCAACAGCGTAACTACCAGTAATCTCTTCATTTTTTCTGAACCTCCAATAAATATTCCAAGAATCACATAGCAAAACTTCGCGTAATTATAGGAATAAGCGTTTAAAAGTCAAAAATAAAAAATGAAATCTGAAAAATTATTTCGCCGGGACTTTTTTGCCGTGGATCAGCCGGCATTATTCTTTTACGCATCTGACTGAATATCCGTCTGCGCGGCCTCCGATCGCCTTCGGGGAAGCGGAAACTGCCTCTCCGAACTGAAAGGCAAGGGCGTAAGCTCCGCACGGGACGTAACTCTCTTCCGAATCGTCGGCATCGGCGTACCAGTAGTTTCCCCAAAGTCCGGCTTTGCTTCCCATCAGCATCGCGTAAGATCCGTCGTAGCGGGCTGCGGCCGGGAAATACGAGTGTGCTCCGTCTTCGGGGTTAAGCAGGATATACCAGCCGTTTCTGTAGTCATTTTCGTCAATTACACTGTCAGAATTGATGTCGTAGACGGAAAATCCTGCGATATCGGTCTCGTAGCCTCCGCTTGAAGTGAAGAAGTCGAAAGTTCCGAGCTTCGGTACTCTGTAACCTGCAGGGCACGGGTCAAAAAGGCTCTTTCCGCCGTCTGAGCCGCCCCAGAGCGCCGGATTCGAGAACTCTTTGCGCAGCCAGTCGCGGCACTCAGCATACTGGGAGTAGTTGCTTAAAACTGTCGTCGGGTTGGAAATCGCATATTCAAGCGTGTTGCTGTCGCTGTTTTCCCAAGATGAATGGGCGATCTCAACTTCATTTCCCTCCGCATCGTAAACAGGAACAGGCATTGTCGAGGTAGTTCCGCCCGAAGCAACAGGTGAAGCCGGAAAAGGATCCTTTCTTCCCCACTGGTAAAGCAGTCCGTGGCTTCCGAGATAATTGAAAGAAAGCGACGTCGCGCCGAGATTTCTGTCCATCACCATAACGCCGTCTGCTGTTTTTACGTCTGTTATATCTTCGTCCGAAAGCCAGATATGCCAGCTCCAGATTATATTCCCCGCCTCATCAAGCGCGGCTACAATAGCGTTTCCGCTCAGATTTTTTGCGGAAAAATATATCCGTCCGTCTTTAAGTTTGAGCGAATCGATCAGACCGTTTTTATCGCTCTGCCAGACGAGTTTTACGCCTTTAGGATCAAGTTTTTCATCATTAAAATCAACGCCTTCGACTCTGCTGCCGTTTCCTCTGACGGTTGCGTCAAAACTGTATTCTCCCGCAGTTTGGACGATGTAGCAGTTCGCCGTTCCGGCTTCGGAAAGGTCGGGACCTGTTTTGCGCAAACAAATACCGTCATTTTCGCTCCATATAAAGCCCGCCTTACAGACAAAATGGCAATCTCCAGACTCTTCATTGTATTCTGGAATCAATTTTTCTGGTTCATACTCCCAACCTCCGTTGGCAAATTTGTCGCTGTAATGGTCAGAACCGTTCCACTCACTGTTTGCCGGTTTGCTTTTACACTTCCAAGTACAAATTAAGGTCGTTTCATCCCAGGATCCGCCAAAATCCAAACAATCGCTCTTTTGTTTTTCAGGAGGTCTCGAACTGTCATCAACGGGTTCAGGATAGTTGGGATCAGTATCAGTCTCTGAATCGCTGTCGTCCGTCGGATCCGTTCCGGTATCGGCTGCGTCTTCATCAGTTACGGAATCTGTGGTGTCGGTTTCATCTTCGTTTTTCGAGCTGCTGCCGCATGAAATCAGAAAAAACAGACAGAAAATCGTGAAAGCAAGAAGTGATTTTTTCATTTTTTTCTCCGTGGTTGCTTGCGGCGGCGCGGGAATAGGGAGTTTAGGGAGCCTAGGGAGTATAAGGAGTTTAGAGAGACGCCGCCAAAAACTATTTTGCATTATTTTGTCTGGACTTTTTTGCCTAAGATCTTGCAGCCGCGCGCTTCGAGGTCTGCGACGCTGTCAAAGGAGTAGATCGAGTTCATTTCGACATCTACGAGTTTGAGTTTCGGGTGGTCGTTGATCGGCGCGAGGTCGCGGAGCTGGTTGTCCTGCATGTAAAGTTCTTCAAGAGACAAAAGTTTTCCGAGGACGAGGATGATGTCGATACGGTTTATGTTGAGGCTCAGGACTTTGAGTTTCTGCAGGGGTTTGAGCGGGAAAATCTCGATGACGGCGTTGTCGTTGAGGTAGAGATGCGTCAGTTCGGTGAGGTCTGCTATCTGCGCGACATCGCTTATACGATTGCTGTTGAGATAAAGTTTTTTGAGCTTTTTGAGCTGCGTGAAATCGGCCAGCCCCTGGATGCCGTTGCGGCTGAGGTCGAGTTCCTCAAGATTGACGAGGCTTTTGACGGGGCGCATGTCGCCGATGAAGTTCTTGTCGAGGTTGAGATAAGTCAGGTTCGTCAGGTTTTCAAGCGGATACATTGTTTTGATCTCGTTTTCGCCGAGATCGAGGTGCTTGAGCTTAGTGAGCTGCGAAAGCATCGAAATATCTTCGATCTTGTTCTTTTTCAGGACGAGTTTTTCGAGATTCGGAAGTTTTTCGATGCCTTTGATGCTGTTTATGAGCGATTCGCCGAACGGATTGGCTTTGAGCGTCTCTTCGGTGTTTGAACAGTCAAGTTCCTGGATTTCCTCAAACTTCTTGTCAAGTTTTTTGATGCAGTTGATGAAGACTTTGTCTTCGAAGCCTTCGAAATTCTGCCCCGAACTGCATGAGACGACCAGGAATAAGACCGAAAGGAGCGGAATGAGTGAAAATTTCATTTTTGACCTCTTAAAAATTATTTTTTCTTTTTGTCGGTGTAGGAAAACGCGGTGCCGCTCTTTTTGACGATGATCTTTCCGTCGGTCTTGTCTGAAAAGAAGCCCGCTTTGACGAGTGCTGTGAGTATTTTCTTGCGCTGTGTCGTGCCGATGACCATGTCGGAGATCTCCATCGATTTTTTAGCGAAACCGTCCTTGGTCTTGGTCATCTCGCGGCAGTTGGATATCGTGGCGCCGCTTGCTCCTGCCGACATAGCCGCGTCGAGCATCTCCTTCGACTGCGTGTCGTTGCAGATGAGCATGATGTTTTCAAGGTCGGTCATATAGGTGCGCTCGACAGCGTTTTTGGCGTTGAGTGTGCGTTTCCTCCACTCAGTGCCGCCCTGGATCGAGTCGATGACGCTGATTATCTGACCCATGCTGGCAGCCGCGCGGTTTGCGCCGAAGAAGGTCTTCGTGTCGAGAGTCGCCATGCTGACGGGATACGAGAAGATAAATCCCATGCCGGGACGGTCAAGGTGGCCGCCTTCGATGAGGAGATCCATCATTCCCTGAGCGTCGTGTTTCGCTACGGCGATGTTTATCGTCTCTTTTTCAGCCGGGATCGTGATCCTGATGAGCCCCATCCTGTCGCGGATCCCGCCGCCGATGCCGTAGGAGATCATCGGAACGCACGAACCTTTGTCGATCGCGGTCTTTGCAAGGGCAAGGCCTCTTCCGCGCTGGGTGATGGCGCATATTCCCATGTAGTTCGACTGCGCGCTTTCAAACTGGAAGTCGAATTCGTCGAAATTTTCGTTGTTGTCGCTGTTTTCGATGAGGACCGCCGGTTCCGTGAATATCGAGCCGCGCCCTTCCTGCGAGAGGTCTGCACCGTAGACGATCTTGTCGAAGACTTGCTTTTCATCGGCTGTCGGAACATAGAAATGGTATGTTTCGAGAATGTTTTCGGCGATACCTTTGCGGTTGAAAAGCCAGTGCTTGTCGGTCGAAACGATCGAGCTGCTGCGCTGGAGGATATATTCGTCGATGCCGCATTCCTTCAGGGCTTCAGCCACTTTCGGAGAGACATTTTTATAGACGCTGCAAGTGAATTTCGCTATATTTGTAAATTTCATTATCTGCCTCCGTTGTTTGCATTCTGCATTTTCTTTGCCTTGCGGCTCGCGCTGATCCCCATGAGGAGAACGGCGAGGATCGGGCAGGCTGAAGCCATGCTGAGGATGCCGAAACCTTCGACTACGCCTTCAACTCTGGCTCCGAGTCCAAGACCCATTGCAAGAACGAGCGGAACTGTGACGGGACCAGTGGTGACGCCCGCGCTGTCCCAGCCGATGTTGACATACTGCTCATCGGAGATCGCCGTGAGGACGAGCAGGATCAGGTATGACGGAACGAGCATCCAGAAGATCTGAATGTTCCAGATGATCTTGACTGCTCCGAGCGCGATCCCGAGGCCGACTCCGAAAGCGACCGCGTAGATGAGCGTCGTCTTCTTGAAAGTACCGACAGAAAGTTCCTCGACTTTCATTCCGAGCGCGTTGAGAGCAGGTTCGGCGAGTGTCGCTCCGAAACCCATGATGAATGCGAAAAGTATGACGATCAAGTATCCGCCGCTGCCGCCGTTTTTGCCGAAAATGGGGCCTATCTGCGGAATGTAGCGGTAGATCTTCTTAGGCTCGTCGTAGTTTTTCTCGACGAACGGGATCTGCGAATATTTGTTTTCACCCTCTTTTTTGAAGAAAAACTCGTTGACTTCGCCGTCCGGAGTGATCGACTTCTGAACGATAGCCTTGTCGAAATTGTGCATCGTCTCCTGACTGTCGCTCAGTTCTATCGCGCTGAAAGAAGCGGGAAGACGCGAGCCTACCTGCGTTCCGATCTTGGAAAGGCCGTATTCCATGCCTATTCCGAAAAGTCCCATTCCGAGGATGGAAATGAAGATGCCGAGGAAGATCTCATCCTTTTTCGGCAGTTTTTCACGGAGAAGGACGACGAAAACGAGAAGGATGAAGATCGTGAGCGGAAGGATAGCCTTTGCCGCTTCGAAGAATTTGTCGCTTGCGACATTGACAAGGTTTATAGCCTCTTCGACTGCTTCGTCCGCCGAAAGAGCCGCTTCGGAAAACTGCTGCTTCACAGCTTCGAATCTCTCTTCCGTTCCGACTATCTGGAGAGCTTTAGCATGGTTTGCATCGCTGAAGAAATCGGTCTGCGACATCGGTCCGGGAAGGCCCATGTTGAGCACTGCGCCGAAGATATATACTGCAAGGATCGGGAACGCACTGGCCAAAGTTACGACACCGAAACCCATAGAATCGCTGTCTTCGCCGCCCACGGTCCTGCATATACCGATACCGAGAGCGAGAACGAGCGGAACAGTTACGGGGCCTGTCGTGACCGCGCCGCAGTCCCAGGCAAGACCTGTTATGTAAAGCAGGTTCGGATCAAAAACTCCCCACAGTGTGAAGACGAGAAGGAGCGGAATAACTATTAAAATGAAAGGTTTGAGCGAGATCGACTTCATGAATCTGAGCATGCCGGCAATGACCGCGATGCCGACGCCGATCCCGACGAAAGCGACAAGATATTCGGCTTTCTGGTTGAGCATTACGAAGAGAAGAGGTGCTTCCCACGGCTTTACGAAAGAGCCGTTTGCCTTGAGTATCGCGATCGAAGGTTCCGCGTAAGTCGCGCCGAAACCGAGGATGAAGCTGAACGCGATGATCGTGAAAAGCCCGCTTTTAAGCGGCAGTTTGATACCCAGAATTTCGCCGAGCGGCATGATCCCTAAGAAAAGACCTTCAAGGAAGAAGGCAAGACCTAAGATCACAAGGCCGATACCGACTGAAATTACGCCCGCTTCGTATATCGGCATTCCCAGGATCGTCGACTGGAAGAAAATGAGGTAGATGACGACCGGAAGGACCGAGACGAGCTGTTCCTTGAGTTTGTCCTTACAGAAGCCGAGCAGCATCATCATTGACTGTTTCAGCGGAATTTTGAGTTTTTCCTGTTTGTTAGAAGCCATTTTTTTCTCCATAAAAGTTCCCAAAAAGCGGGCGATTATACGCGAAAACCGATCGAGTTCAAAAAAATAAATCTTTTGCTATTTTTCGGGTTTTGAGTAAAATTAATGCCGTTTTGTTTGATTACCGTTTTTTTATTTAAGGTGTTTGAAACATGAAAATAAGTGAAATTGTTACTCTTCTTAATGCAAAAATCGTATGCGGCGAGGAATTTACCGACCGCGAAATCGAAAGGGCGTTTGCATCGGATCTGATGAGCGACGTTCTTACAACTCCTTTTGACAACGGCGTTCTGATCACAGGGCTCGCAAACCCGCAGTCTGTAAGGACAGCCGACATGATGGATGTTTCTACAATAATCCTTGCGAGACGCAAAAAAGCGACCGAAGAAATGATCAGTCTGGCAAAGGAAAACGATGCCGTAATTATGGAGTGTCCGCTTTCGGTCTATCACATTTCGGGCATTCTTTACACTCACGGTCTTAATCCGGTTTATTGATTTTTTCAGGGTGAGCCATGAAGTTCGAGTATCACGTGGAAGGCGGAGATTTCCTGAACGCGGGCAATGCTTCGGGGAACATCAAAAAAGTTCTCAAAAAACTCAATGTCGATCCTGGCGTGCTGAAACGTGTTGTCGTCGCGCTTTACGAAGCCGAGGTCAATATCGTGGCACACGCATACCGCGGAAACATCACCGCCGATATCTCGCCGCAGAAAATAGAGATAGTTCTCGATGACGAAGGCCCCGGTATCCCCGACATCGGCCTTGCGATGCAGCAGGGTTATTCGACTGCATCTACAAAAGTGCGCGAAATGGGCTTCGGAGCCGGAATGGGGTTGCCGAACATCAAGGCGAACACCGATGATTTGAAAATTGAAAGTGTAGTAGGCAAGGGGACAAAGATTACTCTTTCGTTTAACCTTGCGTAAACGGAGGCCGCATGACGACGCGCAATAAAAAACCTTTTTTTCATCACGCGCTCAGAATAAACAAAAATAAGTGCATAGGCTGCACGCACTGCATGAGGACCTGTCCCACAGACGCGATCAGGATCCGCGGCGGGAAGGCTTCCGTTAATCCTGACAAGTGCATCGACTGCGGAATGTGCATGATCTCGTGCAAACACGACGCGATACTGGTAGAGCAGGACGACTTCCAGAAGATTTTTGACTACAAATGCCGCGTTGCTCTTGTTCCGTCGGTTCTTATGGGACAGTTTGACGAAAATTCCGGAACAAAATCGATTTTCGAAGGTTTGAAAAGCGTCGGTTTTACACATGTTTACGAGGTTTCACGCGCTTCTTCGCTGATTGAGGAGGCCCAGGACGAGTATGAACAGCGCAGCGATGTCGAATTTCCGCTGATTTCATCGTTCTGTCCCGCCGTAATCAGGCTGATTCAGGTGAGATTCCCTTCGCTTCTCAAGCATATAACCCTGATCAAGCCGCCCCTTGATATCGCAGCGGCGCACTGCAGGAACGAACTCGAAAAGACAGGAATAAATTCTTCAGATATCGGTATTTTTTATGTCTCTCCGTGTGCCGCGAAAATCGTCGCGATAAAACACCCTGTCGGCGAGAAAAAATCGGCTGTCGACGGCGTAATCAACATGGATCTGATTTATAACAAAATCTATTCTTTCGTTTCGAACGATAAAGCCGATTCGGGAAAACTCTGCCGTCCGGCCGACAATACGCACGTCACATGGGAACTTACAGGCGGCGAGTGCATCAGGCGTGACAATCACGCGATGGCGGTTGACGGAATCCACAATGTCATCGAAATTCTGGACAAACTCGAGAACGGCGAGCTTGATGAGAACATAACTTTTCTCGAACTCAGGGCGTGCGACGAAAGCTGCGCCGGAGGAATCCTTGTTCCAGGCAACCGCTTCCTGACAGTGAGAAACCTTATTCAGAGGGAAACTCTTCCTCCGTGCAGAAAAACAGCCGACAAAAACGAGGCGGCGTGCCAGAACTGCCGCCTTTTCGGAAAATGCGGAAGCGAGTATCTTCAGGAAGCCTTCAAACTTGAAAAACTTCAGCCGAGATCTATGCTTTCCCTTGATGATGACATGGAAAAAGCTCTCGAAAAAATGGAGCATGTCGATACAATCATGCAGGTCCTTCCGAATATCGACTGCGGAATGTGCGGCTCTCCGTCATGCCAGTCGCTTGCCGAGGACATCGCACGCGGCATCGCCGAGATCGACCAGTGCGTTTTCCTAAGGATAACGGCGACAAAAGATGCCGAAGATGTCAAGACCTTGAAAGAATCTGTCCGCAACGTCTGGGGCAGGATCAATAATAATGAATAATCGGGCGAAATAACGTTATTGTTGTTTTCGCGCCATCGATATATCGAAATTTCGAAATATCGACATTTCGACGAGTTTAGGCGCGTCAAACTTTTTCGTTATAACGATCTAACACACTTCACAAAGTGCTTTTCGCTTTTAGCTGCCTGATTTTCTTCTGTTTTTCCTGTTGAAATCGTGAAAACGAAAATTTTCCCGTTGTGAAACGGTGTCTTTGTCCAGAAAGTGCCGGAATCGAAGTTTTCTCCGTATTTCACGCACTTTCCGCAGAGTTCGCTTTCGCAGCCATCCCATTCGCAGCTGTCGGTTTCGTAGCAGAAATCGGGATTTTCCTCTTCAATGCAGAGTTCATCGATGCTTTTTATCTCGTGAAGTTCGGGAAGACTCCAGTCGGAAAAGCCGTTTTCCTCAAGGTTCTCGCAAAATGCGGCAGCCTTTTCAAAAGTCATTTTTTCGGCAGATGTCTGCGACCACAGAAAAGGGTATTCGTAAGATCTTTTACGCAAAAAAAATCCTGCCGCGACCGCAGCGGCGATCAAGAGGATCACAAAGACCCTTTTTTTTGCCGGGCGTCGGGCAGGATATGAAAAACCGCGTGATCTCAAAGGCTTATGCGTTCATGGCCTTGAGGAAATCCTTGTTGGATTTTGTCTTGCTCATCTTGTCAAGCATGAACTCCATGGAGTCGATGACATTGAGCGGGTGAAGGAGCTTTCTGAGTATCCAGACTTTGTTGAGAACGTCCGGTTCGAGAAGGAGCTCTTCCTTTCTTGTCGCCGACTTGTTGATGTCGAGACACGGGAAAATTCTCTTTTCCATGAGCTTTCTGTCAAGGTGGACTTCCATGTTACCGGTTCCTTTGAACTCTTCGAAAATGACTTCGTCCATACGGCTTCCGGTATCGATAAGTGCAGTCGCGATGATGGTGAGCGAGCCGCCTTCCTCGATGTTTCTTGCAGCACCGAAGAATCTTTTCGGTTTGTGGAGAGCGTTTGCATCGACACCGCCGGAAAGGATCTTGCCTGATGGGGGAACGACTGCGTTGTAAGCTCTTGCAAGTCTTGTGATCGAGTCAAGAAGAATAACGACGTCCTTGCCGTATTCTACCATTCTCTTTGCCTTTTCGAGAACCATTTCAGCGACCTGAACGTGGCGTGTAGCGGGTTCGTCGAAGGTTGAAGCGATGACTTCAGCCTTAACGCTTCTCATCATATCGGTAACTTCCTCGGGACGTTCGTCGATAAGGAGAACGATGAGGAAAATGTCGGGATGGTTTTCGGTGATCGAGTGAGCGATGTCCTGAAGAAGGACGGTCTTACCGGTTCTCGGCGGAGCAACTAAAAGACCGCGCTGTCCCATGCCTATCGGAACGAGGAGATCCATGATCCTTGTCGACATGACTGTGCTTTTCGTCTCAAGATGGATCTTCTGAGTGGGGTAGAAGGGAGTGAGGTTGTCGAAAAGAGGCGTGTGTCTGTTCTTTTCGATGTCTTCCGACTCAAAAACCGATGTGATCTTCTGAAGTGCGAAGTATCTTTCGCCTTCTTTCGGGCTTCTGATTTCGCCGCTGATCGTCTGACCTGTGCGGAGACCGTATCTTTTTATCATTGACGGCGGAACGTAGATGTCGTCGGGACCCGGAAGGTAGTTGTATTTCGGGCTTCTGAGGAAACCGAAACCGTCCGTGAGGATCTGAAGGACGCCGTCCGCTTCAATAATTTCATTGTTTTCAACGAGTTTCTGCAGGATCTCGTAAATAAGTTCCTGGACTCTTTTCGATGAAGCCTCTTCGATACCGAGCTGTTCGGCCATTGCGACGAGTTCATCAGGCTTTCTGTTCTTTAACTCTTGTAAATTCATAAGTTTCTCCAAATGGTTGATAAAATATCGAAATTAAAGGACTCTTTCAAAGAAGTTACCCATTTCTTCCAAACTAACGAGGATCAATTTTTGATTTTTGTTAAAACACCCAAGCATATTGGCTGAGAGTGAACAAAACGAAATTCACGGGCTGGATAGATAGTAAATAAAAGGCGTTTGTCAAGATTTTTTTACTTGCATCCTGCAAATAAGCGATATTCCTGAAAAAATTTTTATTCCTTTTTCTCGCCGAGACCTGCTTTGTACTGGAAGATCTTGTCGCGCAGTATTGCGGCGTATTCGAATATGGGGAGGATTTTTCTGTCCAGAAATGCTTGACCATTATAAGTCCGATGGATAAAGGCTTTTTACTCGACTTTATTGTAATATATCCTTGCCGTGACGCGCAGAGGCTTCACCGATTCGCCGCCTGAGACTGAAACGCGGTAGGATATCGGTCCGTTATGTCCTTTTGCTGCCTGACTGACGTATGCGATGAAATATTTGTAGCCTTCGCCGTCCTCTTCGGGGAAGAAAACGCTGACCGGAGATTCGACAAGCTGAGACGGGAAATAGCCCGAGACCGTGCCGAATTCGACATTTATTTCAGGCATCGGGTCGTTTTTTGCCGCGTTTTCATCAAGATACCTGATCTCGAGCAACATTTTCGCGTGCTGGTCCGGGTCTGCGTCGAAATTTCCCTTAAGTTCGTAAGTGCTAAGCTGGAACGAAGGATTTTCGCTGTTTACGATGCCCGATTTCTTCATGACTCTGTAGCCGGTTTCGTCGGGATCGCCGTAATCCCAGACCGATTCGAGGTCTCCCGCGAAGTTGACTCCGTTCAGTTTGTACTGGACCGGAATGCCGAGAGTCGGGCTGAAGTAGACTTCACCGGTAAATTCGGTGTTTCCGAGAAAGTCGCCGAGAGTCCCTTCGCTTATTTTTCCGCTTCCCGTGTAGTGCCTGAGCCCCGAATAAGAGCCCGAAGGAGTGTTTATAGACACATCTTCCTCTTCAAGTTTGAGCGTCCAGTCGAGCGGAACATCGACTTCGAGCGGCATTCCCGGCAGTTTCACCGTGAATTCTCCGCTTCCTTCCGTCGTTTCGCCGATATCCGGCAGATCTACTTCTATTGCCTCTTTCGGTTTTATCCCTTCGCCGCTTTTTGAAGTGTAGCCGCCGAACACGATCTTTTTTGTCTCTTTCGTGACTGGAAACGGTGAAAAGAGCATTTCAGCCTCGCTGTTTCCGTCGATCTTGACATCGATCACGTCGAAAACTCTTCCTGAAAATTCAGATGTTCCCGATCTTCCGAGGACATGGGGCTTTTTTTCATTGGTGAGCATCCCCGCGTTGATTGCCGCGACACTTGTGACTGTCGGTTCGCCGTAAGGGCTTTTTTCGGCGTTGAAAGAGTCTCCGCTTCCGCCTCCGCAGGCAAACATAAAAAGTGCGAAGATCGCAAAAAGTGTGAATTTTTTCATGTCATCCTCCAAACAATGTGCATTTTAAACTAACATAATTTGAAATATGAGCAACTAAAATAATTCTGATGCCTGTTTTTCAGAACATCTGAAAAAATCCTTGCCAATCCGTATAAAACACCTATAATTTCTTCGGGTTTTTGTGGAGGGAAAGATGAAGAAATTTTTCGCGTTTTTCGTGTTCTTCGTGGCTTTGATTTTTGCTGTTAGCTGTGGCGGAAGTTCAAAAAGCAATGATCAAACGGAGGCAAGAGACGGCGATTCTCAACCGGATGACACAGATACAGACACTGCTTCGGACGATGATTCGTATGCCGTTCCGGATGATGACGCGGATTCAGGAAGAGAGCCTTGGCCGCCTGATGATTGTTTCTATACCAGGTGCGCTAATCCGCCTGAGCCCGAACCCGAGCCTGAGTGTGTACTTGATGAAAGTATTATCAACAGCGATGCTGAAAAGTATTTCGGATTCAAAGGTGTCGGTCTGATCAACGCCGAGGGCACACAGGACCCTGAATGGGCAAGTCTTGTAAATGTTGCTCTAAAAGGTATTGACGGAAAAGATATTCACTCTGGAAACGCTTATTCGTTTTTCTATGAAACAACTCTTACTGCAGATGATGGAACAGGTATGCCGGCAGTGGCACTCGAAGCAATCGGTGTCGATTCTACCCTACCCATGGGCTTGACTCGTGCTTTTGCGTATTTTCCCATCCATTACCTTGACCTTCTTGCAGAGTATGAAGGTGTATTGCCTTTAGCTCCGACCGTTCAGATCTTTGATGTTGTCTTTACATCAGACAATGCCTATGCAAAGCAGTGTCTTATTGCTGAAAACAAATACGCCATGAACGAGGTTTTCGGTGTTGAAACGGCAGTCGGCAGATTTCAGGTTTGCTATAAAGACAACTATACATTTGAGGTGGGCAAAACTTTCAAAGTTGTAATGAATGCCGAACTTGAAACTGTTCAGAAAGCTGTTGATACTGCCGAAGACACAGATGAAGACGCGGTCGAATATACAGACGAAGATGCAGGCGAATATACAGATGAAGATGCGGTCGAATATACAGACGAAAACATAGACGAAGACACAACTGAAGATACGGACAAAGACGCAGAACCCGTTGACGATCCCTGCACCTGCTACAAAACAGAAGACTGGTCGGTTGTTGACTGCTCGGAAATATCCTGGTGATAAATTCTGTTTTTTCTTTTATTCCTTGTCTCAAAACAGATTTTTGGTGTTAGCCCTCTTTTTTCTCTCCTAAACCTGCTTTGTACTGGAAGATTTTGTCGCGGAGTATCGCGGCGTATTCGAAATCCCATTCGGCTGCCGCTTTTTTCATTTCGCTTTCGAGTTCGGCGATGAGTTTTATGGTCCTGCTGCGCGGCATTTTGGTGACACCTTCCTTTGATTTTCCGGGGATGTGCGATTCGATGTCGAGGACCGCCTTTTTGGTGACGCTGTGCGGCGTGATGCCGTGCTCGGCGTTGAATTTTTCCTGGATCTGTCTGCGGCGCATGGTCTCATAGACTGCGTTTTTGAGCGAATCGGGCATCGTGTCGGCGAAAAGGAGAGCCCTGCCGTTTTCGTTTCTCGCGGCACGTCCTATCGTCTGGATGAGTGAGGCTTCGCTTCTAAGGAAACCTTCTTTGTCGGCATCCAGAATGGCGACGAGCGAAACTTCGGGAATGTCCAGCCCTTCACGCAGAAGGTTGACTCCGACGAGGACGTCGAACATGTTTTTCCTCAGTTCCATGACGATCTTGAGCCTCTCGATGCTGTCGATGTCGCTGTGGAGGTAGCGCGCTCTGATGCCGCGCGCTTTGAGGAAATCGGTGAGGTCTTCCGCCATTTTTTTTGTGAGCGAAGTGACCAAAACTTTGCCGCCGGCAGCGGTCTCCTTGACGATCTCGTCGTAAAGTTCCGCGATCTCGTTTTTGGCTGGAAGCACCTGCGGAAGCGGATCCAAAAGTCCGGTGGGTCTGTTTATAAGTTCAATGATCTCAGAGACTTGACTGATCTCATACTCTTTCGGAGTCGCAGAAACGAACATCACTTTATCGGTTTTTGCAATGAATTCGTCGAAATTGAGCGGCCTGTTGTCAAGCGCGCTCGGAAGGCGGAAACCGTATTTCACGAGGACCTCTTTTCTCGCGCGGTCGCCTCTGAACATCCCCTTTATCTGCGGCAGAGTGACGTGCGATTCGTCAACGATGACAAGGAAATCGTCGCCGAAATAGTCCATGAGCGTGGGCGGCGTTTCTCCCTCTTCGCGGTTCGTGATGTATCTCGAATAATTCTCGATCCCCGAGCAGTATCCGGCAGTCTCGAGCATCGCAAGATCCTGCGTCACGCGCTCCCTTATCCGCTGCGCCTCGATCAGTTTGCCGCTGTTTTCAAAGTATTTTATCCGCTCGGCGAGCTCAACTTTTATCTTTTCGACCGAACGTTTCAGAGTCTCCTTTTCGGCAACATAGTGGCTTGAAGGATAGACGCTCACCGAATCCAGACTCTTGATTTTCTGCCCGTCGAAAGGCCTGATAAGCGAAATTTCCTCGATCTCGTCGCCGAAGTAGGAGATCCTGACAGCGACTTCCTCTTCGTAAGGCGGAAAAATATCGACGACATCGCCTCTCACGCGGAATTTGCAGCGGGTGAGGTCGGCATTGGTCCTTTCGTACTGCGTTTCGACCAGGTCTTCGCACAGTTTTTTCATCGGGTAGGTGTTTCCGACGAAAAGTTTTATCGTGAGATCCTTGTAGTATTCAGGCGAGCCGATGCCGTAGATCGCACTTACCGAGGCGACGATCACGCACTGCCTGGTTTCAAGCAGGTGAGCCGTCGCGTAGTGGCGCATCCGCTCGATGTCGTCGTTGCGAGCCGCGTCCTTTTCGATGTAGGTGTCGGTCGTCGGAATGTAGGCTTCAGGCTGGTAGTAGTCGTAAAAAGAGATGAAGTATCCCACCGCGTTTTCAGGAAAAAAGTTCTTGAACTCTCCGTAAAGCTGCCCCGCAAGCGTCTTGTTGTGGGCGATAACGAGTGTCGGCACATTCAAAGCCTTGATGAGATGCGCCATGACGAAAGTTTTGCCGGTTCCCGTCGCACCGAGGATAAGCTCGCGCTTCGAGCCGTTCCTGAAATTGTTTATGACCTTTTTTATCGCCTCCGGCTGATCGCCAGCCGGCGCAAAGTCTGAATGAAGCTTGAATTCCATTTAAAACCTCAAAGAACAGCGCGATTATACGCTGAAAAAATATTTTGTCTTTATTTGTTTTTCATATTGCGTCAATCGGAATCAGCGAGTTCATACTGTCAAGCGGCAGAGTTGAGGCCGCCATGCAGAGAATGCAGCCTTTCCCGACTTCAAAATTGCTTAATCCGTGAATAACATTAAAATTTTTCAAGGATTCCCTGCCTGGATTTGCGGATTTTTTGATCTCTATGGGAAAGATTTTTCCGTTTTGGACAATGAGCAGGTCTATTTCTTTTGAATTGTTGTCGCGGTAGTAGCAGAGACGGCTGCGGACATCGACCCCGGCATTCGCATAACTCTTGATGATTTCGGAAACGACATAAGTTTCGAACATCGCTCCCGACATTGCCGAAAGTTCAAGTGCTCTCGGGTTGTTCCAAAGACTCAGGTAGCAGGCAAGTCCTGTATCCATAAAGTAAAGTTTCGGACGTTTGACGATTCTTTTGACTGTGTTTGCGGAAAACGGTGAAAGAAGAAAAACTATTCCTGATGAAACAAGGACAGAAAGCCATGAGTCGGCGGTTTTGGAATCGATTCCGATATCTTTCGATATGTCAGAAAGGTTGACTTCCTGAGCAGTCCGTGCTGCCACGCAGGAGATGAATCTAAGGAATCTTTCTTCATCCCTTATGTTTATGAGATCACGGATATCGCGTTCCAGATAAGTCTGCATGTATGATCCGAAGTAATCTTCCGAAGAGATTTCCTTGTCGGCTGAGAGCTTCGGCATTCCGCCTCTGTAAATTTGTCCGAAAACTTCGGAAATCGTTCTTTTCTGCTCGGAAAACGGGACTTCTTCCGGCAGAAACGCCTTGGAATCTTTTCCTGATATCTCGGAATAACTTAGAGAATACAGAGAAATCACAGCCACTCTTCCGGCAAGCGACTCACTCACGTTTTTCATTGCGTGAAACATCTGCGAACCTGTCAGAAAATACTGGCCTGAAGTATTTTTTCTGTCGACATTAATTTTAATAAAAGGAAGAAGTTCCGGCGCATATTGGATTTCGTCAATTATGAGAGGTGTTTCATACTGCTGAAGAAAAAGTTCGGGATCGCTCTTAGCAAGCTGCTTCAATACCGGATAATCGAGTGTCACATAATTGATCTTCCCGTTTTTTCGGGCGAATTCTTTGAGCAAAGTCGTTTTTCCGGTTTGTCTTGCTCCGCAGACCATAATTACAGGAAAATGCTTTGAAAGCTCTTCAATTCTTGAAACTGCCGTTCTTTTAATCATGCTTCGTCTCCGATTTTCATACAATTTCGGAATACAATTCCTGTTTTGTATGATAATCCGCTTTCCGGAGATTGCAAGAGTTTTTTGTGCAGAGTTGTCTGAATCAGCCGATAAATTTTCTGAGCTCTTCACTTTTCACATTTTTTCTGTATTATAACGCGGTTTTTTTGATTTTTGACGGAGTGAAATATGAAAGTTAAGGAACTTGTTGAAAAACTGAATCTTAAGGTTTTTACCGAAAAAGGCGATCTGGAAAAGGAAATTTCCGGCGGCTACACTGGAGACTTGCTGAGCGATGTAATGGGAACTGCGAAGGACGGAAACGTTCTGGTCACGGTTCAGTCGCACAAAAACGTAACGGCTATAGCTTCTCTTAAAGAGCTCGCGGCAGTCGTTCTGGTAAAGGGAATCTCGCCCGAACCCGAGATGCTCGAATCGGCTGAGGACGAGGGGATCGCGGTTCTCGGAACTAAAGAGAACGCATTTACGATTTCCGGCAAAATTTACGAACTTATAAAGTAAAAACCATGAACCAGTACAGGGCGGATCTTCACATCCACACGCTGCTTTCCCCGTGCGGCTCGCTTGAAATGAGCCCTGCGGCGATCCTCGAAGCGGCAGCTGAAAAGGCTCTCGATATCATCGGGATAGCCGACCACAATTCGACGAGGCAGTCGACGATCATCCGCGATATGGCGAAAAAATACGGGATTTTCGTTCTCTGCGGCGCCGAAATAAACACGAAAGAGGAGATCCACTGCCTTGCATTCATGGAAGACGACGAAAAACTCGCGGTTTTTCAGTATTATCTCGACGAACACCTGATAAAAGTGCCGAACAATCCCGAAAAAATGGGATATCAGGTTGTCGTGAACGAGGCTGAGGAGATAATTTACGAAGAGGAAAATCTTCTTATCGCCGCAATTGACCAGGATATCGAAGCGGCTGAAAAGTTCGTCCACTCGCTCGGCGGGATCTTCATTCCGGCGCACATCAACAAGACCGTGAACAGCCTTCTCGGGCAGCTCGGTTTCATTCCGCCGGACCTGAAACCTGACGCGGTCGAGATCTCGCGGCACATCACGAGAGAAAAATTCCTCGCCGAAAATCCGTTCGTGAAGGGTTTCAACATCACGACGGCAAGCGACGCCCACATTCCCGGCGATGTCGGAAAGATCGCATCTGTTTTTGAAATCGAAAAAAGAAGTTTCGCCGAAATAAAAATGGCGCTTCACGGCGAAAACGGAAGGAGGGTTATCACAAAATGAAGGAACTTGCTCTGCATATTCTCGATATTCTTCAGAATTCGACCCGCGCAAAGGCGAAGAGAATAGACCTCAACATTTTCGAGGACACTGTGAAAAATGTCTATTCGATAGAAATCAAGGACGACGGCTGCGGGATGTCGCCGGAACTTCTGGCGAAAGTGACGGATCCTTTCACGACAAGCCGCACGACACGAAAAGTCGGGCTCGGTGTTCCGCTTTTCAAACACACGGCGGAGCAGAGCGGCGGACATCTTGAAATAACTTCGCAGGAAGGAGTCGGAACTGTCATCAAGGCGACGATGCAGCACGACAACATCGACAGACCGATACTGGGGAGCGTTGCGGCGGTCTTCGTCCAGACGGTCGCTTCAAATCCCGAGATCCGCTTTGTCTACACCCACACCAAAAACGGAAAAAGCTACGTTTTCGACACCAAAGAAGTCAACGAGGCTCTTGACGGAATGCCGATCCAAAGCCCCGAAGTCATCAACTATCTTATCAGCATGATAAATGAAAATCTCAAAGAGATCGGCGTGAACTGATTGATTTTACTGACAGTTAGTTTTGACTAATTCTGATAAAAAATTTTTTTCACTGAAAATTTGACTTTCATCCTTTTAATATTGTATGGTTCGCCGCGGTTTATTAGTAATTTGAGAGTTTCTTTATTTTCAGACAAGGAGGCTTGTTAGTATGGCAACGATTAAAATCAATTCTCAGTATTTGAAAGAGATCAAAGAAGTTTGCGCTTCTTTCAATTACGAGAAAGGACAGCTTATCAATGTCCTTAAAAAGACTCAGGAAAAGATCGGTTACCTTCCGGCAGAAGTCCAGATGGTCATCGCGGAAGAGCTTAAAGTTCCGGTCGCAAAAGTTTACGGTGTAGTTTCATTCTACTCGTTCTTCACAATGGTTCCGAAGGGAAAACATCCGATTTCGATCTGCCTTGGAACGGCTTGCTACGTCAGAGGCGCAGAAGGCATCCTTCACGAAGTCGAAAGAATTCTTGGCATCAAGCCCGGCGAAGTTACCCCGGACGGTCTTTTCTCGCTTGACTGCCTCAGATGTGTCGGCGCATGCGGTCTCGCTCCGGTTATTTTGATCGGCGAAAAAGTTTATCCGCGCGTAACGCCGAATCAGGTTAAAGCAATCCTTGACGAATACAGAAAGTAGGAGGGTAAAATGGCAGTAAAATCACTTGCTGATCTCAAAAAAATGAGCTCGGAATTCAAAAACACCGTTTCTCTCAGAGAGAACGGAGACAATGTCGATTCCCTTATCCAGATCAAAGTCGCTATGGCTACATGCGGAATCGCAAGCGGCGCAAAAGAAGTTATGGATTTCTACCTTGAAGAACTCGACAAACAGGGAATCAAGGCGGTTGTAACCCAGACAGGCTGCATGGGATACTGCTATGCAGAACCGACGATCGAAGTTAAACTTCCCGGCAAAGATCCTATCGTTTTCGGTCATGTAAATGTCGAAAAAGCTAGCGAAATTCTTGAAAAATACATCAAGAACGGCGAGCTCGTAGAAGGTATCATCCCGGTTAATTACGAAACGGTTAAATAAGGGAGTTTGAGCATGACACATTACAGATTTCATATTCTCTGCTGCGGCGGTACAGGCTGCAAAGCTTCGAACAGCGCAGGCATAGTAAGAAAATTCGAAGCCGTTCTTAAAGAAAAGAACATCAACGATGTCCAGGTCATCACCACAGGCTGCTTCGGCTTCTGCGAAAAAGGCCCCATCGTTAAAATACTTCCCGACAACACTTTCTATGTTCAGGTCAAGGAAGAAGATGTCGAGAACATCGTAAATGAACATATTATTAAAGGTAGAAAGGTCGAGAGACTTCTCTACACCGACCCGAAAGCAAACGCTCACATTGCCGATTCGAAACACATGGGTTTCTATAAGAAGCAGATGAGAGTCGCTCTTAGAAACTGCGGTTTCATCAACCCTGAAGACATCCGTGAATACATCGCAAGAGACGGCTACGCTGCTCTTGGTAAAGTCCTTTCCGAAATGACTCCGGAACAGGCTATCGAAGAAATGAAAAAGTCAGGGCTCCGCGGCAGAGGCGGCGCAGGTTTCCCGACCGGCAAAAAATGGGAACTTGCAAGAACACTTGTTCCGAACGCTGAACAGAAATACGTCATCTGCAACGCTGACGAAGGCGACCCGGGTGCATTCATGGACAGATCGATACTCGAAGGCGACCCGCACTCGATCATCGAAGCTATGGCTATCTGCGGATACTGCATCGGCGCAACGAAAGGTCTTGTATACATCAGAGCTGAATATCCGCTTGCAATCAGAAGACTTCAGATCGCTATCGACCAGGCTCGTGAATACGGTCTTCTCGGCAAAGACATCATGGGAACCGGTTTCGAGTTCGACATCGAGCTCAGATACGGCGCAGGCGCATTCGTATGCGGCGAAGAAACAGCTCTTATCCACTCGATGGAAGGCCAGAGAGGCGAACCGACAATCAAACCTCCGTTCCCTGCTGTAAAAGGCTACAACGGAATGCCCTCCAACGTAAACAACGTCGAAACTTTCGCTAACGTTCCCGTCATCTACCTCAAGGGTGCTGACTGGTTCAGCAAGATCGGAACCGAAAAATCGAAAGGTACGAAGGTTTTCGCGCTTGCCGGCAAGATCAACAACGTCGGTCTTATCGAAGTTCCGATGGGAACGACTCTCCGCGAGATCATTTATGAGATCGGCGGCGGAATCAAAGGCGGCAAGAAATTCAAAGCTGTTCAGACCGGCGGACCTTCGGGCGGCTGCCTGACAGAAAAACACCTTGACACTCCGGTTGACTATGAGAGCCTTGCTGCGGCTAAATCGATCATGGGTTCCGGCGGTATGATCGTCATGGACGAAGACAACTGCATGGTTTCGATCGCAAAATTCTACCTCGACTTCACAGTCGACGAATCCTGCGGCAAATGCACTCCGTGCCGTGTCGGCAACAAGAGAATGAACGAGATCCTCGACAAGATAATCAAAGGCAACGGAACTATGGAAGATCTTGATACCCTCAAGAATCTTGCAAACGTCATCAAAGACACCGCTCTCTGCGGACTTGGTCAGACGGCTCCGAACCCCGTTATTTCGACTCTTGACAACTTCTACGATGAGTATCTCGCTCACGTAAAAGACAAAAAATGCCCGGCCGGACAGTGCAAAGACCTTCTCAGCTATGTCATCAATCCTGAGAAATGCATGGGCTGCACGGCATGCGCAAGAAAATGTCCTGTCAATGCGATTACCGGCACTGTCAAACAGCCGCACAAAATCGACCAGGAAAAATGTATCAAATGCGGAACATGCATCGATACATGTAAATTTGGCGCAATTAGCAAACAGTAGGCAATGGAGAAACACATGGATATGATTAAAATTACAATCGACGGTAGAGTTTACGAAGTCGAGAACGGAATAACGGTTCTTGAAGCCGCAAGAAGAAACGGCATCAAAATCCCGACGCTCTGCCACATGAATCTTAAACCGATCAACTTTGTAAACAAGCCCGCTTCCTGCCGTGTTTGTGTCGTCGAAATGGAAGGCGGAAAAGGAAACCTTGTTCCGGCTTGTGCTACGGACGTTAGAGACGGTATGGTCATCAAAACGACATCCGCAAGAGTTCTCAACGCAAGAAAGACAATCGTAGAACTTCTTCTTTCCGACCATCCGAATGATTGTCTCCAGTGCGCGAAATCGGGTGACTGCGAACTTCAGAGCCTCGCAGCAACGCTCGGCATCCGCGAGATCCCGTTCAAAGGTATCCAGTCAACATACAAAAAGGACAGCACCCTTTCGGTTTACCGTGATGTAGACAAATGCATCATGTGCCGCCGCTGCGAGTCGATGTGCTCGAACATCCAGAGCGTCGGCGCTCTTTCGGCTGTTCACCGCGGTTTCCCGGCAGTTGTAGCTCCCGCATTCGAAGCTGCTCTCGGCGAATCCTCATGTGTAAACTGCGGACAGTGCGTTCAGGTCTGCCCGGTAGGCGCTCTTACACTCGTTGACAACATCGGCGATGTCGTAAAAGCTCTCAACGACCCGACCAAAACAGTCGTCGTTCAGACAGCTCCGGCAGTCAGAGTCGCTCTCGGCGAAGAGTTCGGCATGGAACCCGGAACGATCGTTACCGGCAAAATGGCTGCTGCTCTCAGAAGACTCGGCTTCAACTATGTATTCGATACCGACTGGTCTGCTGACCTTACCATCATGGAAGAAGGAACTGAGTTCCTCGGCCGTGTAAAGAAATTCCTCGCTGGTGACAAGGATGTCAAACTTCCGCTCTTCACATCATGCTGCCCGGCTTGGGTAACATTCTATGAGAAGAATTTCCCGGATCTTCTTGACTACCCGTCAACCGCTAAATCTCCGCAGGGTATGTTCGGCGCAGTCGCAAAGAACTACTTCGCTAACAAAATTGGCGTAAAACGTGAAGATATGGTCGTTGTTTCCATCATGCCGTGCCTTGCTAAGAAGAGCGAAGTTGCACGTCCTGAACTCGGAAACGGCAAAGATCAGGATGTCGATTTCTCGTTGACCACACGTGAGCTCGCTCACATGATCAAACAGTACAATATCGACCTCAAAGAACTTCCGGAAGAGGATTTCGATTCTCCGCTCGGACAGTCCACAGGTGCAGCTGTTATCTTCGGAGCTACAGGCGGCGTTATGGAAGCTGCTCTTCGTACCGCTTACGAAGTTCATACCGGCAAGACCCTTCCGAAGGTCGACTTCATGGAAGTCCGTGGTCTTGAAGGCCTCAAAGAAGCTGTTATCGACGTTGACGGTCTTCCTGTCAAAGTCGCTGTTTGCTACGGCCTCGGCAACGCACGCAAACTCATGGAAGAAGTCCGCGCAGGCAACCCGAACGGCTATCACTTCATCGAAGTCATGGCTTGCACAGGCGGCTGCATCGGCGGCGCAGGTCAGCCCTACCATCACGGCAACGGCGAAATCATCGCTAAACGTATGGAAGCTACCTACCGTGAAGACGCTGGCAAACCGATCAGAAAGTCTCACGAGAACCCGGATATCATCGCGATCTACAAAGAGTACTACGGTGAGCCGAACAGCCATCTTGCACACGAACAGCTTCATACTCACTACATTGACAAGAGCGTAAAAATCGAAGAAGTCAAGTAGTTGACTCAAGTTTGATCCACTTTCCAGCCCCGGTCCGCCGGGGCTTTTTTTTTGCTCTGCGCCGCCAATCTTGTCGATATACCGAGATATCGTTATTTCGTAATCTCGACACGGCGCGAATGTTGTTTTTTTCCTGATTTTCTTTAAAATTCCGGTGTTTTTGATTTTGTTGGAGAAAAAGATGAAAAAAATCATCATTTTGATTATTTTTATTGCTGCGGTTTTTATGACTGCAGGTTGCGGCAATTCTTCTTCGGGAGGTAAACTTCCGGAAGGAAACGATGATGACAGTCTGCACGGAGAGAGCGGAAAAGACGAAGATGAAGAAGAAACCGAAGACGAAGATTATATAGTTTATCCTGCGACGAATGAAGCCTTTGTGTGCCGGAATTTCGATTCGTGCTATGACAACGAAGGTGAAATAGTTTGCCCTGAATACGGAGAGAAATTTTACGGTCAGGATGCGCAGTATTCAAAGCGCGGCTTCTGCACTAAAAGACATTTTTCGGTAAAGTCAGATGTGGAAAACGAAAAAGTGACAATTGACAACTATACCGGACTGGAGTGGACTTCTTCATTTCTTCCCGAAAGAACTTGGAAAGAGGCCTCTGATTCCTGCAAAAATCTTGAATACGGCGGTTTCAGCGACTGGCGGCTTCCCACTCTTCCGGAAGCTTTTACTATTGCCGGATTGAACGATGAAGAGGCGGCAGAAAGCGGTTTTGAATATCGGCAGAACAGTTCCGATGATCTTTATTTTTGGACTTTATCATCGGATTATTCCGACTATTCGGGCAATTATTACCCGTATATTATCAAAGACCACAACGATTCAGGAGAGGGGTCCGTATATGATGTTGAAACAACTATTGCACAGCAGGATGAGACACACATCCTGCGTTGTGTCCGAGGCGAAAAGTATGATACTTATTCATTGCTTATAACGAAAAGTATAGCCGGAGACGAGGTTCTGGAAGGATCCAGTTACAAATTGCTGTGGCAGAAAAATCTTGAGACGGAAAAAAACTGGAAAGAAGCTCTTTCCTACTGCGAAAATCTTGAATATGCAGGGTTCAGCGACTGGAGATTGCCGAGCATAAACGAACTTTTCACGATGTATAATTACGAAATCAGAAAATTTGCAGTGGAAATTACCGCTTATCCTTATATTTTCTGGTCTTCTTCGACAAAGATCGGATCCCCTGAAGAGGCTTATATCTTTTCAGCGCTCGGAGGTTACACCGAAACCCGGGAAAAAAATATAGGATACGGGACTTTCTGCGTCAGAGGCGGCGGACTTTGCGAGGGCGGCTTTTTCTGGAACGGCGAAGGATGCGTCGAAGATCCGTGCAGATCAGATCCGTGCAAAGATATTGAAAACGCTTTGGACGAGTGTTTCCCGAAAAGTGCGAAAAGATACCGCTGCGCCTGTGCTGAAGGTTTTTTCTGGGACGGAAAAAAGTGTGCAAGCCCATGCAAAGCCGATTCGTGCGAAGAGGGTGAAATTTGCATCGCGGAAAACCTCAAAACATATTATTGCAAGAAGTGCCGTGAAGGATATCGCTTGGGGTCTGACGGCAAAAAGTGCGAAAAAATCGATGTCTCAAAAAATATCTGCACGGGGCAGAAGCTCTGTTACAAAAAAGAAAATTATAAATCTACAAGTAAAGGAGCAAAAGATTACGAAATGCCGTGCGCCGAAGAAGGGGAAGAACTTTTCGGGCAGGATTCGCAGTATGCAGGCAGAACCTGCACGCCTCTAAAGTTCACTTCGTCAGGCGGAATTATAGCAGAACACGCTACAGGTCTTAAATGGATCTCAACTGAAAAACAGCTGAAGTACGAGGATGCAAAAGCGTACTGCGAAAATCTTGGAGAGGGATGGCGGTTGCCCGAGATATGGGAACTTGTGAACCTTGTCGATACAAACGATTACAGCGGTCCTAAATTCTGGTCTGATTTGGGAATAAGCGCTTACCGCCTGATGTCAGGGACTTTGTACGGAGAAAATGTTCTGGCGGTTTGGATCGGTATGACTAAAGTGTATTCCACCGACTATGAAATGGATTTTATATGCGTGAAAGGAGAAAAACAGGAGCATTCTTCAAAGTTTGAAATATCGGAAAACAACGGAGAGGAAACAGTGAAAGACCACGCAACCGATCTTGTCTGGCAGAAGTCGAACGCTCCGTCACCGCTGAATTGGGCAGATGCTCTTGCCTACTGCGAGAATCTTGAATATGCAGGCTTTGCAGACTGGAGACTGCCTAACAGAAACGAGCTTTTTTCACTCGTAAACTATGAAAAACCGGATATGGCCACCTATTTTCCTGATATGGACAAGTTGAATTCCGTTTTCTGGAGTTCCACAACCAATATTGCAACAACGGACGATTGTTTGAGAAAAGTGCGCGATTACGGGGACGACGACGATTATTATGATGACGAGTATGATGATGATGACGAGTATGATTACTATTATTATGACAACGAAGCGTGGTATGTGAACTTCAAGGAAGGAATTGTTGGTCGGGAAGACAAGGGAGAAAACTACATTAGTGTAAAATGTGTGAGATAACGGTTTTTTAGAGCTTGCAAAAGGTTCTGCAATCACACTGGTTTTGATTTTTGAGGAAAAAATGAAAAAAATCACGGTTTTGGTTTTTCTTGCGGTTTTCTTTTTTTCTGCGTGCGGCGGCGAAAAAAAAGAGTCGGAGAGTGAAACGAACGACAGCGACGGTGATACGGCTGAAAGTGAATCTCCCGATTATGACGAAGATGCTCAGGAAGAAGAGTTGAAATGCACAGGTCTTTCAGTTGACTGGAAAACTTTTAAACAGGTTAATATCATTATTTTTGAAGCTGATGCGAGCCTCGGCGATCCTTCACTTGATGACAAATTGAGAATAACTTTTCACGAAGATAAGGACGGCCGCTTCGGTTTTTTGCCGGGAACTTACGATCTTGGGGTGTACCCGAACACCAACTATTCATCCTGCATCGAATGCGTTCTGCTTTTTCAGGACTATGTCGAATACGCTGATCCTGACGAAAACAGTCCGAAAGGCTACTATAAGAAAACTTTTTTCCAGAAAAGCGGAACTTTGGATATCGACGAAGATCTTTATCAGAATATCGCAGGAACGATATCGGCAAAATTCGTCGAAGTCACTATTGATCCTGATACTGATGTTTCAACTGTTGTGGACGGCGGGGAGTGTTACGAAATCGAAAGCGGTTCTTTTGACAGCGGTCTGTGCCGGCCTGACTGCACGGGAAAAGTCTGCGGCAGCAACGGCTGCAGAGGAACATGCGGAAGCTGCGGAGACCTTGCATGCAGTGCTGATCAGACGCAGTGTGCTCCGTATGAATGCGAGACTATCGACGAAATCGGGAAATTCACAAAGGAGTATCATGAATTTTCAAGTTTTCCGTATTCATATAAAGCAGATGTTGCAGGCGACGCTCTCGGAGACGCTTCTTCAGAAGGTCTTCTGGCAATTAATTTCAGAAAAGACAGTTCTATTTCTGCCGGCAGCCTAAACCTTGTCAGCCATGTCGGTCTGTGTGATCAGTGTATTTACTTGTATGAAGACAGGGGGGCTGAGGGAGGAAAAACGTATTTCCAGCAGAGCGGAGAACTCGTTTTTGAAGAAGTTGATGAGGAAACTTTTGATTCACAAGGTCACGGAAGCGTGCGGCTTGTTGAATATGACATGGAAGACTATGTTCCGTTAAGCGGAGGAAAATGCTACGAAATCCCGAATCTGACATGGGATACTTTCTGCTATCCGGACTGCTCAGGCAAAATCTGCGGCGATGACGGCTGCGGCGGAATCTGCGGGGAGGGTTGCGGAAAAGACGAATACTGCAATGCTGAACAGACAGAGTGTCTGCCTTATGAAAACTGCACGAAAATCACACTTGCCGAAGAATATGAATATTTCGATTACAACTACGACTACGACACGACTTATACACCGAACACGGGAGATCCTGAAATCGAAGATCTGTTCCGCATAGATATCCGTATTCCGATACCGCCGGAAAATTTAGAAACCCAGTATTCGGCATCGGAATTTGATCTTTACGGTTCCGATTACGGTGACAGCGACGTACGTATTCTGGTTTACGAAGACAGAGGGGAGGACGGTGCCAAAACTTATTTCCAGCAGAAAGGTCGGATCGCCTTCAGAACGAAAGAAGACTTGATAAGTCACGACATAGAAGTTACTGCAACGATCGAAGACCTGAGACTTGTCGAAAGCGAAATAGACTCTTTCTATTCGCATGCAGTTCCCGTTGTCGGCGGCTCATGTCTTGAATTGAACGATACGACGATAGGCTACACGATTGAAAACTGACAGATTCATGGAGAAAAAAATGAAAAAAATCGTGATTTTATCTTTAGTTTTTCTTTTTTTGGTTTCCTGCGGCGAAACGAAAAACGCTGCTCCGGCTGCTGAAAAGCCGGTAAAACCTGCGGAAACGGCGAAAACAGAGGACGAGATTGAAGTCAAAGGGCTTGAAAACGAGATTTTGGGCGAAGATTTTGAAAAAGGGAAAAACATCCATGCGTTCGAGATGGTCTCTATCAAAAGCGGCGAAAAGGTGAAATTCGGCGATTTCAAAGGAAAGAGGATCCTTGTCGATTTCTGGGCAAGCTGGTGCGAGCCGTGCATCGCGATGTTCCCCGAGCTCAATAAACTGAAAAAAGAGTATGAAGACGGAAAGCAGACGCTGAAGATCCTTTCGGTGAGCGTCGATCCGATGCCCGGGAAGATCAAAAAGATCATCGCGGACAAAAACGCCCAGTTCGATGTCCTGCAGGCTCCGGAATCGCTTGCTGAATCGGGCGTGATCATGCCTTACATGGTCCTTGCCGACGAAAACGGGAAGGTTATCGAGACGATTTCGGGCAAACACACCTACGAAGAGTTCGAAAAAATCATAAACAGCGGAAAATAACTTGTTTTCCGGTCGTTTTTGTGCGATTTATGCAGGCAGTTTGGCTGTTTTAACAATTTCAGATAGGAGAGTGACATGGTAAAAGTCGGTGACAACATCAAAGCTATTTCCCCTTACAAACCAGGTAAACCTATTTCGGAAGTCGAAAGGGAGCTCGGTCTTACTTCCGCTATCAAACTTGCAAGCAACGAAAACCCGACAGGCATCAGCCCGAAAGTGCGCGAGGCTCTCATCAACGCTGTTTCGGAGCTTAACTACTATCCGGACGGTAACGCGTATTATCTTAAGAACGCGATAGTTGAGTACCACAAAACCAAAGGCGAAGAGATAAAATTCGAAGAGGTTTTTGTAGGAAACGGCTCGAATGAAGTCATCGACATCGCGATCAGGACTCTCATCAAAGGCGACGAGGAAGTCGTTCTTTCAGAGCAGGGTTTTGTCGCTTACGAACTCATTCTCAAGGCTGCCGACATCAAAATGAAACTCGTTCCGCAGACGAAGGAACACGTTGTCGATATCGACGGGCTCATCGCGGCCGTAACGCCGAAAACAAAGATGATCTGCCTCATCAACCCGAACAACCCGACCGGAACATACTACCCGAAGGCTCAGTTCGAAAAACTCCTCAAAACGGTTCCTCAGGAAGTCGTTCTCGTTGTTGACGAGGCTTACTTCGATTTTGCCGATGCTCCCGACTATCCGAACGGTTTTGACTACAGGAACATGCACCCGAACATGATCATCTGCAGAACGCTTTCAAAGGCTTTCGGCCTCAGCGGGATCAGGCTGGGTTACGCAGTTTCGACTCCTGAAATAGTTGACTACATGAACCGCGTCAGAGAGCCTTTCAACACGAACCTGCTCGCTCAGGTCGCAGGGATCGCCGCTTTCAAGGATACGGACTACCTGAAAAACGCGATCAGAGTCAACAAGGAAGGGAAGGAGTATCTCTACAAAGAGTTCGACAGACTTAGTGTTGAATATCTCCCGACACAGGGCAATTTCATGCTCTTCAAAGTCAGCGAAGAGACGACTTCAGGCCGCGACTGCTATGACTATCTTCTTCACAAAGGCGTCATCGTCAGACCCGTTGCGAACTACGGTTTCCCGAACTGGCTCAGACTTTCGATCGGTCTCAAAGAGCAGAACGAGACTTTCATTAAATACTTCGAAGAATATCTTAAAACGATCCGCTGATTTTGCTGAATAACTATCTGACCCCGGTGCTTCCGAAGCCGCCGGCCGATCTTTCAGTATCGGAAATTTCCAAAACTGTCTCAAAAGCCGCCTGAGTGACCGGAGAAACGACAAGCTGCGCGATACGGTCTCCCTTTTTAACTTCAAAAACTTTGTCAGACATATTGGCTAAGATCACTTTGATCTCACCGCGGTAGTCGCTGTCGACTGTGCCGGGCGAATTGAGGACGAAAACGCCGTTTTTTGCGGCAAGTCCGCTGCGGCTTCTGACCTGGATCTCGAAATTTTCCGGAATTTCAGGGAATACACCTGTTGAAATGAGCTTCCAACTATTCGGATCTATTGAACAATTTTCGTTTGAACAGATATCGGCTCCGGCAGCTCCCGCAGTTTTGTATTCCGGGAGAGCCGCCCCGTCAGCCAGTTTGAATTTTATTGAAATTTTATTTGCGATTGTCTCTGCCACCGCGGTCTCCGCCTCTGCGCTCCCCGTTTCTGGAATCGTCTCTCGGTCTCGGCGGTCTCGAAGGTCTTTCTTTTGTCCAGTCTTTGTCAAAGTCGCCCGGTTTCATGCTGAGCTTGAATTTTCCGCCAGCTTCTATTTCGGTGACTATTACTCTGACTTTCTGACCTAAGTGCAGATAATCATTTACGTTTTCAACTCTTTCATCGGAGATCTTGCTGACATGGAGAAGACCGGTAGTGCCTCTCCAGATCTCTACGAATGCGCCGTATTCTTCGATCCTCGTAACTTCGCCTTCATAGACTTTGCCGAGTTCGACATCGTCGGTGAACGATTTTACGAGAGCGAGAGTCGCGCTGAGCACCTGCTGATTCTTTGCTGCGATCGTAACGGTCCCGTCCTGCTCGACTTCGACGTCTGCGCCGGTCTCTTCAACGATCGATTTGATATTTTTGCCGCCTGTTCCGATAAGGTCTTTGATCTTGTCGACATCGATCTTGATCTGGCAGAGTTTCGGAGCGTTCGGGCTGAGTTCAGGTCTCGGTTCAGCTATAGCCTTTTCCATTTCGCCGATGATGTGCATCCTGCCGACTTTCGCCTGAAGCATTGCTCTTTCCATGACTTCTTTCGGAAGTCCTTTGATCTTGATATCCATCTGGATCGCCGTGATGCCGTCTTTCGAACCTGCGACTTTGAAATCCATGTCGCCCAAGTGGTCTTCATCGCCTAAAATATCGGAAAGGATGTAGAAATCGTCTCCGTCCTGGATGAGTCCCATCGCGATGCCCGCAACGTGTTTTTTGACCGGAACACCGGCATCCATAAGTGCAAGCGAGCCTGAGCATACTGTTGCCTGGGATGAGGAACCGTTCGATTCCATGATCTCGGAAACGAGTCTGACAGTGTAGGGGAACTCTTCTTTCGGCGGGATTATTGCGGAAAGTGCTCTTTCAGCCAGATTGCCGTGACCGAGTTCTCTTCTTCCCGGAGATTTGAGTCTTGCGACTTCGCCGACCGAGAAAGGCGGGAAATTGTAGTGGAGCATGAAGCGTTTGCTTGCCCCTTCGGTAACGGTGTCGACTTTCTGTTCGTCTTTGCCGATGCCGAGTGTGAGAACGCCGAGCGACTGGGTCTCGCCGCGTGTGAAAACAGCGGAACCGTGAGTCATCGGAAGAACGCCGAGGTCGATCGTGATCGGTCTGATCGAAGTGAGGTCACGGCCGTCGATCCTTCTGTTTTCGGTGATGATCTGATGTCTCATCGCATATTTGAGGTAGTCTTCGAAGAAGGTCTTTGCGCGGGTGATGACGGTCTGAGGTTCGTCAATATTCATGAAATCCGCGCCTTCTTCGATCTTTTGGGTGACTCTTTCGACAAGTTCAGCCTTCGCTTCGTCAAGAAGTGCGTATCTTTTGAGTTTTTCGGTCGTCGAAAGTGCCTCTTTTACGATCTCTTCACAGGTTTCGTGGACGAATTTTTCAAGATTTTCATCTTTTACTTTTACAACTTCCGCCCTTTTTACCGGGTTGATCTGTTTTGCAAGTTTGTCCTGCATTTCAAGAAGCGGCTGGATCGCCTTGTGACCAAGTTCTATCGCGTGGGTCATATCTTCTTCGCTTACTTCTTTCGATTCGCCTTCTACCATGACGATCGAGTCGTAGTTTCCTGCGACCGTGATGTCGATGTCGTAGTCGTCATCATCGCTGACAGCCGGATTTATCATGAATTCGCCGTTCTTTCTTACGACCCTGCATCCTGCTACCGGACCGTTGAAAGGAATGTCGGAGATCATAAGCGCCGCGGAAGCAGCCGTGATCGACATTACTCTCGGATCACAGTTCGGGTCGAAGCTCAGAAGGTTTACAAGGATCTGTGTTTCGTTGGTGAACCAGTCTGCAAACATCGGTCTGAGCGGTCTGTCTATAAGTCTTGACGTGAGTTTTTCCTGAGTGCTCGGCTGAGATTCTCTCTTCAAAAATCCGCCGGGGAATCTTCCTGCAGCATAGAATTTTTCGGTGTAGTCAACGGTAAGCGGGAAGAAATCGCTGTCAGCTACAGGGTCTCCTTTTGCCGCAACGACTGTCGCAAGGACTACCGTTCCGCCGTAGTTGCACCAGATCGCGCCGTCAGCCTGTTTCGCATATCTGCCTGTCGTGAGTGATAAATCTTTGCCGTTAAAAACAATAGATTCTTTTACTTGATTCATTTTGCCTCTTTAAAAAATAGATTGTGTTTTGAAAACTGGAAACGCGAAAGGAAGCTGTCGATTACTTACGCAAACCAAGTTCTTTAATAAGTGCCGTATATCTGTCAAAACTGTTCCCCTTGATGTAGTTGAGAAGTTTCTGTCTTCTGCCAACCATCTTGAGAAGTCCGAGTCTTGAGTGATTGTCTTTCTGATGCGTCTTAAAATGTTCCGTAAGTTCATTGATTCTAGCCGTAAGAATCGCGACCTGAACCTCAGGCGAACCAGTGTCGCCTTCTTTTGTTGCGAACTGAGCGATAACAGCTGATTTTTTTTCTTTATCAAGCATACCCTAAATCCTCCAATAACAAGGGTCAAAAAAAACGCGGGAATTATACGAAAGAGCGGGCAAAAGTCAAAAAAATTGTTTCCCGAACAATCGTTGTGATAAAATAATTTAATAAAATCAATTGATTGTGTACGTAGTAGTTGTGAGAAAGAAATTCGTAAATTGGATTTTAGAAAAGACCGCAGGCTTGGAAAAGTTCATTCACAGCATCGCTGCAGTCAACATTCTGCTTGCTGCCTTTACAGTTGTACTTTTTGCCTTCATACTCGTACCATGCACTGCCGCCTTCATTTGCACAGACTTTGTAGTTGCAGTCGGGATTGTTGCCGTCTTCACAGTGAGTTGAACCGCTGTCGCTGCCACCGCATGAAACAAGCGCAAATGTGCCGAATGCAAAAAGGGTTACTGCCAAAAACTTCTTCATGATAAACCTCCTAAAGTTAAAAAATCACAAAAACACGATATTTTAGCTGGGAACGGATCGTTGTCAATTTTTGCCGTGGGCTGTCGCCTGCGATGCCTGTTTTTTGTAATAAAGCTGAAATGTTTTCGTGAAATCGGTGAGTTCTTTCTTCAATTCCGTGTTTGCCGCAGCGATGTTTTCGACGGTCTTTTTGGCGTCTTTTCTGTCCGCTGTCATTTTTGCTGACCATGCTTCATACATTTTTTCAAGCGTGGAGACCGAAGTGATCAGATAAAGCAGTTTTCCGTATTCTGTGCCGAAAATTTTGTCGATGAACTCTTCAAAATTCGCCGACATCCTGCGCTTTGACAAAAGCAGGGCAAATTCCTGCGCGATTATTATTCGGATAGATTCTTCATTTGCAATTCCAACAAGTCCGCACGTTTCATCGATGCGTTCCTGCAGAAATTTCAGCAGGTAATCGGCGTTGGCAAATACGTTCGTCGCGACATTTTTGTGCTGCTCTGCCTTTTTGTAAAGTCCGGAGACTGCATCAGAGAGCGCTTTGTTTTTCTGCTTGAGCCCGGTGCACTGCGGCTTTGCGCTGTTTAATAGCGTCAAGGCCTGACTGTAGAGCCGGGTTGCGAAAATATCTTCTTCTTCAGCCGCGAAAAGTGGCGTAAAGGTGAAGACCGCGGCGAAAAAAGCTAAAAAGGAAATAAAATTTTTCATTTGTTTTTAAGTTTTGCCGAAATTTCAAAACGGTAGGCGCGGAACGCCGAGAACTCGTTTACCGGATAGTCGTCATCTATGTATCTATCTAATTTTATTCTGTTTTTCTCAGAATTGTCTTTCGGATCGATCTCGATTATCAAAGCTCCGACAGGACCGTCAGCATACTGTTTCCTGAAAAGTTCAGGAATGAACGATGATCCGATAGAGCCTGAAGTTATGAGGCGGTTGCCGTTTTCAAGCTCGTTTGCGCCGCTTACGATGAGGCTCATCGAATACCACATCGGGTCGTTTTCGAGAATGTATTCCCACATCTGCTGGATCGTTCCGCCGTATCCGTCCTTGTCGGGAGTGATCTTGTATTCTACGACGCGGCTGTAGTGATACATCGAGATCGGCGGGAATCCGAAATTCCTGCTGAGACCGTTGTCGAAGAGCATCAGGTTCCCGTTTTTGAGTATCGTCGGGTTATGGGCGCGGAACGGCCACGAGAAGTCTTCGTGCGGCATCAGTCCTTGTTTTACAGATAAATCGGTGATCTCATTGCCGTTTTTGTCGAGCGGGGTGAGGAAGAATTCCGGAAATGAGAACTCGAATTCAGAGTAGACTTTGTAGGGGATCCCGTTGATCGGAGCCCTTTCGTCAACATATTTCTCTCCGATCACGACTTTGTCGCCCTCTTTCTGCGAGTAGTCGCCGACCCATGTCGTCTGGTTCGCCGGATCGTATTTTGACATGAAGGAATCGCTGAGCCCGTCTTTGTCGGCATCGTCGATAAGACCGAAAAGATGAGGTGCAAGATACCATTTAACATATCCTGAGTGGGTGAGTTTTACGATCCCGGCAGTCTGCGAGCCGACGATTATCGAGTCATCAGACTCGTCGTAGAAAACCGCATTGTGGTGGATTGGATTGTTCGTCTGTCCTGGGATCTCGGTGCTTGTCGGCTGCATATCCATGAAGAGGTCTGCGACATCCGGGAATGTGTCGTTGAGGTTCCACGCACCGCGGAGCTGCGGGTCGGCCGGATCGCCCGGATTTATCTCGATGACTCTGTCTTCGATATAGCCGCTTCCTGCTTTGTCGACACCGAGAAGATAGTTGCCGTCGGGTTTTATGAAAACTTCGTGATGGACATTTTTGTAGCCGAGCGGAGCGACATCTATATCTTCAAGAACGTAGCCCATGAAATCGTATTTCGTGACGTGCGTTTCACCTTCACCGCCGCCGCAGTAAAAGGTGTCTTCTTTGACAACTATCGGGAAACATACAGGAAAAGCAAGGTCGCTGTACCAGCGGACTCTCCCTTTTTCGTCAAGCGCGATGCCGTTCATCTCTGTCCTCGAACGCGGAGTGCGCAGCCAGTTGACCATCGTCCAGCCCGAATCTATCTTGCCAGACATCTCTATTGCCGGGAAATCTTTCGGGAGAGCTTTTGCCGCCATTTCAAAAGTTTTTTCATCTATCGCTTTGCCCGATGCGTCAAGAGCTGCGACCGTAACTTTGTTTTTGTGAGCCGGGAAGAGACCCAGAACGGGGATCTCGACATTTTCAGCTGCCTCTTCCGAAACGGTGTATTCGCGCTTGAAAGGAGTCGATTTTCCGTCGATGTCGGCAACTTCGACCGTAACTTTTGCGACTCCTGCACTCTTCATCGGGACGGCTGCACTGAGCGGAATGTTGCCTGAAGGATTCATTTTCGGCATCGAGAAGACGGACCCTGTGAGGTCGGTGTCGGTCACACCCTCTTCATCTGTTGTCTCATCCTCGTCAGGAGTTTCATTATCGCCGTCAGCTGCAGGCTCAGACTTGCCGCTTCCGCCGCATGAAACAAAGAAAAATATCGTGACCAATGCAATAACGATCAATGACTTTTTCATTTTCGAACCTCATAAAAATCAAAAAACACAGAATTTTAGTCAATTTTTTGGAAAAATCCATTTTGTGTTGCTATTATAGCGCCGTGGATCTTGCCGGGATCCCGTGATATCGTTATCTCGTGATAACGGCGGCGCAGAACGAGGTAACGGCGGCAGGAAAATGGAGGAAAATATGGAAATAAAGGAACTTCAGCAGATTTTAAACGATGTCAAGAACAATGTCGCAAAGCTTGTGAAAGGGCACGACAATGTCCTGACGAAGACTGTCTGCGCCTTTTTCTCAGGCGGTCATCTGCTGCTTGAAGATGTCCCCGGGACGGGAAAGACGACGCTCGCCAAGGCGCTTGCCAAGTCGCTCGGAATGAAGTTCAGCCGCATCCAGTTCACTCCCGATCTGATGCCTTCCGACATTACCGGAGTTTCGATTTTCAATCCGAAAACTTCCGCGTTTGAATTTAAAAAAGGTCCTGTTTTTGCCAACATGATTTTGGCCGACGAGATCAACCGCGCCTCTCCGAGAACGCAGTCGGCTCTTCTCGAGGCGATGGGAGAAGGGCAGGTGAGCACCGATGCGGGGCAGTTCATTCTTGACAAGCCTTTTTTTGTCATCGCGACCCAGAATAATATCGAGTCGAAAGGAACTTACGCCCTTCCAGAATCGCAGATGGACCGTTTCGCGATGAAACTTTCGCTCGGATATGTTTCTTCCGAAGCCGAAATGGAGATCTTAAACGGGCGCGGTTTCGTGACGGCGCTCGAAGAACTTAAGCCTGCGGTCTCTTTTGAAAAGGCGTGCGAAGCGATCCGCGCGGTCGAAGAGATCAATGTAAGTGACGAACTTAAATATTTCATAGTCAAGCTTGTCGATTCAACGAGAAACGCGCCTAACGTGAAGCTCGGGGCAAGCCCGAGGGCTGCGCTTTCACTGATGAAGGCTTCCCAGGCGGCGGCTGCGTTCGACGGACGCGATTTCGTGATCCCCGACGACATTCTTTCAAACGCTGTTCCGACCCTTGCGCACAGGCTGATACTTGACAACTCCGCGTTTGTTTCTGGCACTTCAAAAGAAAAGATCGTTGCGTCTGTTCTGGAAAATATAAAAGTTCCGGTGTGATTTCAAATAGAGTCGCAGCCTTCTTCCTTGCCGGGCACGACGACTTTGATGCTGCGGCTGTCAAGGACGAGTCCTTCTCCTGTGGCCTTTGCCGTTATGATGAAATTATGGGGCTCACAGGTCGTGTTTTCATAAAAATTGTTCTCGAAAGTTATATCGAAAGACGCCGTATCTCCCGCTTTGACGGTTTGTGCCGCAACCGGATAGAACGATTTTACAAAACTTGTTGTGTCGGCGACACTGTATTCGTTATCAACATGCTTGAATTCCGCTTTGACACCGAGTTTGATGTTGTCGGTCAGAGTATTTACTGCTTCGGCTATCTGTGTTGCCCAGTTGTCAGATGTTGCCGAAAGGTTGAAATTTTCGTCTGACAAGGTCAGAGAGTTTGTATTCTCCGAGATATAGCCTAGATCTTTCGGCAGATTTGATGTAGAAAGGGTCGTCAGAGAAAAACCGATGAATTTTGCGTTTATTCCATTCATTTTTTCAGCGGCTTTAGGTTTGGTTTTCTTTTCTCCTTGTTTCCATTCGCCGAAATTTTCATAGCTGAGATCGTTGAACGCGCTGTTTGTCGCCATAATGAAAAGAGGCATCGAGCCTTCTCTGAAGCACGCGCCGCCGATAGTTCCTTCCTGTCCGCTGCAGTCTGCTGCAGGAACATTTATTGATATATAGCTCGTTTCTCCTATGCTGTTTTTATATGCGACTTGTTCATAGTCGGCTTCTCCTGTTGCCGCTTCCCAAAGCGCATGAGTGTGGTATCTTTTCAAACCTGTCGTCTTAGCCGCTATGGCATCGATCTTGTTTTTGAGCAGATTCGGGTCTGTTGTGATCGGCTGAGCCAGATTGTAGACATTTTCTCCGAACAGTCCGAAATTGACGAGACCGAACGCAGAATCAGGGATCTTTGCGCGGATCCCGCTGATGACAGCATTTTTGTTCGCCTTTAAATTGTCATGTGCCGTTGACATCGAAGTGTGTCCGACATCGACAAGCAGCAGGACGTCGATCTTTTTGATCTTTGTGTCGAAAGATATCGTTGCGTCAACAGGGGAGCTGTTGTAGGGAAGGACGACTTCCAGTTCCTCTTCTTCGCCGGTATCGCTTCCGGAATCTGCGTCGTCATCGTTTGACCCGGTGTCGGTGTCGTCGTCTCCGGTATCGCTGTCGGCATCGTCGTCAGTTTGTGAATCACCGGAATCATCGGTTGAATCGGCGTCATCCGGTGTGGTGTCTGTGTCGTTGTCCGGCATTGTTTCAGTATCATCATCAGAGTTCGTTTCATTATCGGTCGTAGTGTTGTCGGGATCTCCGTTTGTCCCGCTGTCATCGCCTGTATCCGCCTCTGTGTCGGAATTTTCGGAATCGTTCTGCTCTCCGTTTTCTGAGTGTCCGGCATCGGGCAGATCGTTGTCGTCATCCTGCGTTCCGTAAACGCCGTCATCATCGTTCGGGAGAAAATCGTCAGGATCGTCCCCGCCGCAGCTCAAAAGAAACAAAAGTGCGAAAACAGGAACGAAAAATCTTAATTTCATTACATATCTCCAATCACATTATTTCAAGTGTAAGGTTTATGTCTTTCGCAACAGCGGAATGCGTCAGTGCGCCTACCGAAATGAAGTCTGCTCCGAGTTTTGAAAGCTCGTTTATTCTTTCAAGGGTGACTCCGCCTGAAATTTCGATCTTTGCACGGTCGCCGATCGTTTCGATCGCTTCAGCCATCATGTCGTAGTCCATGTTGTCGAGCATGATGACGTCGGCTCTTGCCGCAAGAGCTTCCTTTACTTCGTCGAGATTCGTCGTTTCGACTTCGATTTTGAGAAGGTGATGGATCCTGCTTCTGACGTTTTCGACTGCCTGAGTGATAGAGCCTGCAAGGACTATGTGGTTGTCCTTTATCATGACTCCGTCGTCAAGCCCGAAGCGGTGGTTGCTGCCGCCGCCGGTCCTGACCGCGTATTTTTCCAAAGTTCTGAGTCCCGGCGTGGTCTTGCGCGTGTCGGCTATCTTCGTCTCGGAATATTTGTCGATCTGTTTGACATATTCGGCGGTGAGAGATGCGATGCCGCTCAGCCTCTGCAGGAGATTGAGTGCTGTGCGTTCCCCTTTCAGGATCGAAGCTGCGTTTCCCGAAATGTTCATTATCTTTTCGCCCGCGCAGAGTTTTTCGCCGTCTTCGGCAAGAAACTCGATTTCAAGGTCTTCGTCGATGAATTTGAACACGTATGCCGCAAGGTCTGCTCCGCAGAGCACGAGGTCGCTTTTTGCCTTGATGAAAGCGCGTCCGTTTCTCATTTCATTCGTGACGAAGTTCGTCGTAACGTCGCCGCGTCCAAGATCCTCGCTGATTATGCGGGAGACGAATTCTTCAGTTGCATAGTCGGGACATCTCATTTTTCTCTCCTATTTAGAAATATTTTTTGCGTTTCTTACAAGTTCAGCTCTTTCCGATGCGGGTTCGCCGAAGAAATACGAACCCATGACAGCGATATCGGCACCTGCTTTGATGACTTCAGGCAGGGTTTTCGCGTTCACGCCGCCGTCGACCGAAATTTCGTAGTTGAAGCCGTATTTTTCGCGTATCTCGGCAACTTTTCTGATTTTTTCGGAAGCACTTTTTATGTATTCCTGGCCGCCGAAACCGGGATTTACGCTCATCACGAGGAAAAGGTCGCACAAGTCTCCGACATAGGGGAGGAAATCAACTGCTGTGTGCGGATTTACCGAAATTCCGGCTTTAAGACCGAGCTTTTTTATGAACTGCAAAGTGCGGTGAAGATGCTGCTCCGTCTCGGCATGGACCGTTATCATTTCACAGCCCGCATCGGCAAACTGAGGGATGAACTGTGTCGGGTTAGATATCATGAGATGCGCATCAAAAGGAAGTTTCACGAGAGGTCTTATCTGTTTCACGATCATCGGACCGAAAGTGATGTTCGGAACGAAATGACCGTCCATGATGTCGAGATGAACCAAGTCTGCGCCGCTTGTTTCTATCGATCTGATTTCTTCCTCAAGTTTTAAAAAGTCGGCCGAAAGGATCGAAGGAGCGATCTTTATCATTTTATTTTCCTCATTCTGCAGATGAAAAATATGTCTCTGTTATCGTCGGGTTCTTTGACTGTAAAATACGATTTCTCCACGGTAAATTCAGGGTGATGTGCGGAGAAACGCTTGATCTGCTCCAATGTTTCCTCTTTTGTGAAGGTGCAGACGGAGAAGACTAAAATACCGTTTTTTTTCAGATATTTTGCCGCCTGTTCCATGATCTTTCCCGAGATCGAAGCCATTTTCGCCGGGTCGTTGTCATTTTTTATCCACTTTATTTCGGGATGTCTTCTCACTGTTCCGAGTGCGCTGCAAGGTGCGTCAAGGAGGACTCTGTCGAAAGCTTCGTGCCATTCCGGGTTGTCTTTTGTTGCGTCGTGAAGCTTCATTCCGATATTTTTCTTTCCATGCTGGATGACGACGTCGGCAAGCATATTGAGGCGGTTTCCGTTGACATCCACTGCCGTGACGAAGCCTTCAACTCCGGCCAAATACGAAGCAAAAAGGGTCTTTCCGCCGGGAGCCGCGCACATATCGAGGATTTTGTCGCCGGGTCTTATATCCATTTCGAGGACTGAAAGCTGTGAGGATTCATCCTGAATGAAAATGTCGTCGAAGCCTTTCAGCATCGAGAAGTTGACAGCTTTGTTCGTGCAGATCCCGTACGGGCTGAGCTTTGCAGCTTCGGCTGAAGCCCCTTTCGAAACGAGCTTTTCGATTATCTGCTGCCTGGTCTCTTCGCTTCCTTCGATCCTGAGCGTGATCCCGAGCGGTTTGTTCACTATTTTGAGATAGTCCTCGATATCCTGTCCGACTGTTTCTGCCTGAGCTTTTATCCTGTCGAAGAGCCACTGCGGTATCGAATAGTAGGTCTGCAGAAACTCGTCGCGCCTGTCTCCGAAATCGGCTTCCATGTTCTCGCGTGTCGGGCCGGTGCGGAGGATCTCCCGCAGAATGAAGTTGACGAACCCCGCCGTTTTTTCGTTTCCGCAGCGCTTGGCAAGTTCCGCCGCTTCAAAAACGATCGTCGCAGCCTCGCGGTTCGACATGAAAAGTATCTGGTAAAGTGAAACTCTGATGAGCGAAAGAAGCTCCTTGTTCATTCGTTTCAGCGGTTTTTTGAAAACTTTGAGGATCCAGTAGTCGAGATGGCTCAAGTGCCGCACTGTGCCGTAGACAAGCTCAGTTATGAAGCGTCTTTTCGGAAAATCGAAAGCCGAAAGGCTGTTGTTAAGAAGCTCGTTCACGAAGAACGACTGGTCGAGAACATCCTGGATCAGCGAACTCGCAACGAGCCTCGGATCTTTTGTTTTTCTGCTGCTCACGTCTCCTCCTGAGAAAAATCCGCCGCTTTATAGCACACTTGAAGGAAATGGGAAAGAAATCGGGATCAAGAATTCGACCGCCGCTTTCGATATTTCGAGATTTCGGTAATTCGATATATCGACAAAACTCAGCGGCGTCTGAAAAGAACGAAATTTTATTCCTTTTCGTTGATGACAGCTATCGCGTCAAGGTCGAAACCTGCGCTTATTTCTCCTGTCGGATACGGGTCGTAGATCGGGTCTCCGATGGTGTCTGACTGCGATCCGTCGCCGATGACGTCGACGATCTTAACGTGCGTGATCGCTTCAAGATCGACAGAACCGTCTTCAACTTCAGGTTTCCCTTCAAGGTCTGCAAGGTCGAACATATTGCCTTTGCCCTGTTTGAATTTGCCGGCGAATCCCCAGATCAGGCTTGAATCATGCGAACCTGTTCCGCCGATCTTTTCAAGTCCAAGATAGTAGTGGTCAAAAGCGATGAAATGTTCGCCGTCGCTGCTTACTTCAACTGTTCCGATCTCGAGGAAACCGTCGTTGAAACTGTTCTCAAAGACTGCGAAATCCGGACCTTCGCCGTCAGTGATCGGTTTTGCGAAAGTAAGAACTATGCTGCCGCCGTCGCCTAAAACTACAACGTCGTAGGAATCGCCTTTAGCTTTTCCGAGAGCTTTTTCGGGAGTCTGCCACTCTTCAGAAACACCTTCGCCGACGATATAATTTTCGTAACCGGTTGCCCATGCAACGATTTTTGCATCGTCCTTGTCGACAGGTTCTTCAACGACTTCGATAAGTTCGCTCCAAGGATTGTGGTTGCAGCCTTCGCCTTCAAGATCGTCTCTGTCGGCTGTCGTTACGGCAAGAGCTGCCTCTTCAGTTTCTGCGTTGAAAGCGATCTGGCAGTAGTAGATTTTTCCATCTTTTACGACATAGTCGAATCTGCTCCATTTATCAGGGTTCCATGGGTGTGTCGCATCGTTGTGAGCGATTATAAAATTGTCAACACTGTCGTACTGCGTTATGTGGAAAAGCGAATCTCCCCAAGCCGAAGGCTGGAACCATGCGGTGTTGGAGATGATGTGGTCTCCGCCCCAGTTGTCTTTGTATTTTCCGATGATTTCAACTATATCTTTATGCAGCTTTGTCCACGGAGAATCATAATCACCGCATCCTTTAGTCGTCGGATCGGTCTTGTCTGCAGCCGGAGTTGCAAGAGCCGCTTCTTCCGTTTCAGCATTGTAAGCGGTCTGACAGTAGTAGACAGCGCCGTTCTTTACGGTGTAGTCGAACCTGCTCCATTTGTCAGGATCCCATGATTTTTCGGAATCGTTATGCGCGATGATGAAATCCTGTTCGTTGTCGTATTGTGAAATGTGGTAGACCGATGTGCCGTAGGAAGATCTCGATGTCCACTCAGTTTCGGTAATGATGTGGGAAGTGTCAAAATCGTCCATGTATCTTCCGATGATTTCAACAGGTTCTTCAGTCGGCTCTGTCGGTTCAGTGGGTTCAGTCGGTTCAGTCGGTTCGGTGGGCTCGGTAGGCTCGGTAGGTTCAGTGGGTTCAGTCGGTTCGGTCGGTTCGGTCGGCTCGGTCGGCTCTGTCGGTTCAGTCGGCTCGGTGGGTTCAGTCGGCTCATCGACTACATCTTCGTCTGTCACTTCAGAATCCGGCAGTTTTTCACCCGTTTTTTTGTCGCTTCCGCACGATACAGCAAAGATCAATACAGTGATGATAAACAGGAAAGATAAGGTTTTTTTCATTTTCTCCTCCATAAATCGGAAAGTGAATAAATACGGAAAAATTGTGCAAACCTTTTGAATCGCAATTTTTCCCTCCTCGGGGTACTCATTACTGACTTGAGTCTGCGTATCCGGCTTTGCTGAAAGCTACACGGTTGCGGGACAGCATCGGATTCACACCGATTTCCGCAGGAAACAAATCGCGGCGGCAATATAGGCGCTTGGAAGCGTGTTGTCAAATATAAGTTTTGCTTTGTTTAACGGATTGATTTTATTGGATAAATATGACTATTTTTCGATTCCGGTCCTTGCTTCTACTCCTTTCGTGTAGTAGTGTTTGATCTCTTTCATTTCAGTGACAAGGTCGGCAAAATCTATGATCTCCTGCGGCGCGTATCTGCCTGTGATAACGACTTCGACATGCTCCGCGCGGTTTTTGACTGCTTCGATGAGCTCTTCAGCTGAGAAAAGGTGATAGAAAAGGGCGATGTTTGCCTCGTCCATAATGACGACATCGTGTTTTCCTTCTTTCAGGATCCTCCTCATTTCGGCGAGACCTTCTTTCGCGATCATGATGTCGTGTTCTGTCGGAGCCTTGACGATGAAGCAGTCCGCGCCGTATTGTTTTATCTCGATATTTTTAATGAATTCCGGAGTCCTGAGTTCACTGTAGGGCATTCCTTTTACGAACTGCCCGATGAAGACCTTTTTTCCCGCCATCGCCGCTCTCAGAGCGAGTCCGAAAGAAGCCGTCGTTTTCCCTTTGCCGTTGCCGGTATAGACCTGAACATAACCTTTGCAGTCTTCCATTTTCTCCTCCTATGAGTTTTCCTGGATCTCTTTCAGCGATTCCTTGAGGATCGGCATTGCAGAAGCGATCGTTCGTTCGATCTTTTCAATATCGCTGTCGTTTTTTATCGTGAATGATATCTTGAAGCTGTTTCCTTCCGCAAAATCGGGGAAAGCTATCTCACCGCCGGTTGCTGCACAGAACCTGTTTTTGAGTTTCGTGAAATTGGCCTGCTTTCTGCTCCAGAACGGGTATCGAAGGTTGTAAAGCCGCATCATGAGCTCTTCACCCTTCGTCTTTTCCGAAAGCGAGCCGTCGTCGAGTATGGCTGAAATTCCGGCCGATTCAAAAATTTCGCCGAAAGGTCTTCCTTCACGCAGCCCGATCTCGCGGGTGTAGCGGATAAAATTTTTGAACGAGTTCGCGTTGAGGTCCGCCTTTTCAAGGATGGAAAGCGAAAATTCGAGAAGTTCAGGTTCTTTCTGCATCGAAGCGGCGATCTTCGGGTTTATGCCGCGTTTTTCCAAGATCGAAATATCCATGATCACCGTGTGAAATTCCTGACGCCCATGCTCTTCTGCTGATTCTTTATCATTTTGTTCTGAAGTTTGGTCAGCCCCTTCCTGTCAAGCATAAGCTGGTACCACTGCTCGCCGTATTTTTCCATTTTGAACTCTTTGTTGTTCTGGAATGCGAGAAGATGTTCCTTGATCTTCGGGTTGTCCGGCATGATCTTTGCCGCTTTCATCAGTGTGGCGAGAGCCTTGTCGCGGTCGTCGAGCTCTTCTTCATAAATATATGCGATCGCGGAATAGACAAACGGATCCTTTTTATTGAAGCGGATGAGCAGATCGATGTTCTTGTCGATGTTTTCAGTTTTTTTGTTCCTGATGCAGCCGATTATGTACATCAGATATCCCATCATTATGCGCGGATTCGAATTCTTGAGATATTTGTAGGCCTCACCGAATTTTTTCTGCGAGTATAAGATTATTCCGATCTGAGTGTCGATCTGCGCCTGGACCAGAAAAGCGTATCGGCTGTAGCGGTAACCTTCTTTCAAAGCCTCTATCGCGCGGTCGAAATGCTGTTTCTGTATCTCAAAATTCGCAGCCATGAAGACTGACTGCAGTTTTTTAGAGAAAAATCTCTGAAAAAATATGAAAGCTGCAAAAAAAGCGAAGATGCCGAGAAAAATGCCGAGCCCGATATTTACCAAAAAACCGATAATAAGCCCGACAGCGGCGCCGATACCTAAAGAAATAAGTAGACTGTACATAAAAAACTCCTTTAAAAAAACCGCGTCAATCTAACGATATAAGAGTTTATTTCAAGAAAAATCGGACGAATTTTGGGAAAATCTGAAAATTCAGATCAGTCGATTAGTAGCAGTAACCCTGAACACAAGGCATACCGGAGCAGCATTCGCTTACGCCTTCGATGCACTGCTGACCAGCCGGAACACACTGTGCTGCGTTGATGACTGTGCCTGCCGAGCAACCGCTTGTCGAAGTTTTTACTTTGCATACAAGCTCACCGGTCTTGCACTCGTAGCACTGAGGTTTCGATGCACCTGCGTTGATCGTCGGGCAGTTGTCTGTCGATGAAGAGCAGATAGCCGGAAGGCATTTCGAATCTTCAGGAGAGTAAACTTCGCCGTTCTGGCAAAGACCGCATGTAGCAGGATTTGCTTCTTTTGCACATTTAAGACCTGCAAGACCTTTTTCTGCATAGCAGCATCCGGTCGGACAGTTCGAAGCGTCACATGCTTTGCTCGAAGCATAGAGGTTGACGCAGCGTGCAAGCTTCGTGTTGCATTTAAGGCCGGGCAGCATCTGGCAGTCGTCATCAGATTTGCAACCTTTTGCGCATTTTCCGCCGGTAACGCAGATCATGCAAGCGCCGCAATCAGTATCTGTCGTGCAGGAAAGACCTTCTGTTGCCGCACAACCGTCATCTGTCGGTTCTGTCGGTTCCGTCGGTTCTGTCGGCTCTGTGGGTTCTGTGGGTTCTGTCGGTTCTGTCGGTTCTACTGTGTCAGTGTCGGTGTCTGTGTCCGTAGCTTCAGTGTCAGGATGGGTAATAGGTTCCGGATCATCTCCGCATGCAACAAACATAAAAAGAGCTGCAAGCAACAAAAAAAGCATTTTTTTCATCTCAAACCTCCAAAATAAAACTATCAATAAATGCCAAATAAACTCAAACGCGCAAAAGATCATAGTCCGAAAAAGTTTTTTTTCAACAAAAAAGTGCAAGAAAAAAATATTATTCTCCGGAGCGGCTCCAAAACTTGAATTTTTCTCTGATTTAAAGATGATAGCGCGTTATTGTTTTTGTTTGATTTGAACAAGGGGAAATTATGAAAAAAGCAATTTTTGTCATTTTCTTGGATCTTTTGTTTGCTGCCGCTCTTTCGGCGGATGCTATGTCTGTAAATGTTTCTGCGGAACCGGAAGGAACGAACTGTGCGGCCGGCGGTGTGAAGATCGATATCCTTGACGGAGATACGGTCGTCGACACGCAGTATGTCTGCAACGGAGCAAACGGAAGCTCTCCCGCAGTCTCTGTCTCGGAGGAGGCGTCCGGCGGAATGTGCGGAACTGCCGGCGGGATCAAAGTCACAGTCGGAACGGAAACCCGCTATGTCTGCAACGGCGAGCCCGGCAAAGACGCTCTCTCGAGGACTTCGGCTGAAGATGCGGGCGCTAACTGCGAAAACGGCGGCGTCAAGATCGAAGTCGGTATCGACAGCAACGGCAACGGCACTCTCGAAGACGGAGAAGTCAACGGCGCGCACACTGTCTACTCCTGCAACGGCGCAGACGGAGAAGCCGGGCATGACGCTCTTGCAAAAGTATCCGACGAACCGAAAGGGAACAATTGCAAAAACGGCGACGGGATCAAAATAGAAATGGGCATCGACGAAAACGACAACGGAACGCTTGATGCCGGCGAAGTCGCAAGCACTCAATATGTCTGCAACGGCAAAAACGGCGCGAGCCAGGGCGCTCAAGGGCCGAAAGGTGACCAGGGTGAACCCGGTACGAACGGAAATGACGGCAAAGACGGCGAGCCGGGAGAAAAAGGCGAGCAGGGGCCGAAAGGCGACCAGGGCGAACAGGGCGAGACCGGAGCAACAGGCGAAAGCGGCAGCAACGGAGCTACGACTCTTGTGGCTGTCTCCGAAGAACCTAAGGGCGAAAACTGCGCTTCGGGCGGCAAAAAGATCGAGACCGGACTCGATGTCAACGGTGACGGTGCGCTTGGCGAAGATGAAGTCGATCCTGAAAATATTTATTATGTATGCAACGGAATGGATGCCGAAGAAGCAGGGCTCACATCATCGTCGACAGGCTGCTCGATGACCGAAGCGGACGATGATCACGGATGGATCGCTGCTGCGTTTGCGATGATAGCGGTGCTTGCGGCGGCAGTGATAAAGTTTGCCCGTAGGTAGGAGGCGGCTATGAAAAAAATTTCCATGCTGTTTTTATTGCTCGTTTCAGCGGAGCTCGCCGCAGTTCAGGCGGTCGAGACGAATTCGCTCCCTTCAGGCAATATCAACTGTCCCGCGGGCGGTATCGAGATCGTGATAGGTGACGATACAGGTTCCGACGGACTTGACGAAAGCGAGATCACCTCAAGAGCTTTCCTCTGCAACGGCGAAAGCGGTTGCGACATGATCTCCTCGACGGTCCAGTCATACTCTTTGGATCCCGCGAAGTGTCCCAACCATTACGGAGTGGTCGTGACGAGCGGCGTAGACTGCGATTCCGACGGCACTATCGATACCGGAAAAAGTACGGAGACCGTGCTTTGCTACGGGACGAAAGGGCCTGACGGCAACGGCGCTGCGGCTGAAGCCGGAAATTCGGCTGACGGAGCTGACGGAGCTGACGGCAGAGCATCGGAGATCGTTGTTTCCGAAGAACCGAAAGGCGAAAACTGCGCCGAGGGAGGTTCAAAGGTCGAGAGTCGTTTCGATGCCGACGGCAGCGGGACCTTCGAAGAAACGGAAATAACGGTGAAATATATCTGCAACGGTTCGGCCGGTCCGCAGGGCTCCAAGGGCGAACAGGGAAAACAGGGCATCGCCGGGACTGACGGAGTCGACGGAGCTGACGGTGCGCAGGGCGAGCGCGGCGACAAAGGCGAGCAGGGAGAACCCGGAGTCGCCGGAGAAAAAGGTGCGGCCGGATCAGACGGTTTTGATTCTCTTGTCAGCATCGTTGACGAAGCGGCAGGCAGCAACTGCAGAAACGGCGGCAAAAAATTCATGAGCGGTCTCGACAAGGACAGGAACGGCGTCCTTGACGAAGGCGAAGTCAAAAGCACTTCATATCTCTGCAACGGCGATGATGCTGTCGAAGCAAGCGAAGCCGCGGCAAATTCTGGTTGTTCTCTTACGATCCTCTGATACCAGGATAAAAAAAATGCCCCCGAAGGGGCAGGATCAAAATCATAACAGGGTTGTTCAAAGGAGACCTTTAGACAAGAAGCCTCGTCGGCATCTGAAAAAAACGTAGTGTTGGTGTGATTTTATTTTTTTCTCTCAAATGTGTTGACCAGAGACGAACAACCGTGTCGCTTGAAAATGATCGTATACATATAGGAAAAAGCAAAAATCGTGCCACAAATTTATGGGTGAAAAACTGCTGTTTTTTGTGTAAAAGATGAAAAGTTTGCTCTCTCTGATGCAAGTAAAATCAATGAGTGTAAACAAAAATTATCAGAATGTAAGCTGTACTTTACTTGAGTAAACTTTTGTTATCTTTGTGTAAATTTGGGTTTACTTGTAGAGAACAAGGTAGCTTGAAAGGTAGATCTCGGCGCGGTAGCCGCTTTCGTCCGTGACGACCGGTTCGTAGACCTCGCCGTCGAGATATGCCGCGTAAGAAAAGGTGTTCTCGCCGCTGACGAGGGCTTCCGTGACATCGATTTCTATCAGGCTGACATCTTTTCCGGGGCACCATCCGGCGCGTCCGTAAGGCCATGAGCCGTACTGGTTTGGAACGACGCCGTTTTTGACTTCTTCAAAGCAACCGTCAGATGTTCCGGCGTTGTCGAAGTTGATCTCAAAGTCTTTTCCGTTTACGCTGAATACCGATTCAAACTGGCAGAATTCAGCGCAGTTGGCCTCTTCCGAACTCTGTCCGTGACCTGTGATGTAGGCGTAGACCACTGCTTTTTTGATGTCCGCGGCTTCAACGGTCAGCGGCTCGAAGTGCGAGTTGTAGTTCTCGTCAAACTGCTCCCGCTGGTTGAAAAGCGGAACGAGAGTGCTGTGCTGAAGATCGCTGTCCTTTATGAAGATAAAGTTCAGTGTGTTGACATAGCTGTCACCGTCAACTGTAAACTTGAATTTATACTTGCCGTCTTTCTCGAAGAGCGGTTTCAGCGGCGTTATGTCTGTGAGCCATTCTCCGCTTCTGCCGTAAGTCGTGATCCAGCGGCCGATCTCGGTCTCGCATTTTTCACCTGTTCCGTCGCAGAGGAAAAGCCTTTCCAAACGGTCCCATTCGCATTTTTTCGGGTCGCTGCAATTCTGTGTGAGCATGAGGTAAAGCCCGCCGTTTTCGGCCAATCCTTTGAAATCGACATCGAAGAAAAGATCCCTTGTCCATCCTTCTTCAGCGAAAGGGACGTTCTCCAGACCTTTTAAGACTATAGAGTTTTCGGAGTTTTCTTTAATAAAATCGGATATTTCCTTTTCGTGATCATAATATTCCGCCTCTTTGTAGAGGTTGTCGAATTCGGGCGGCAGAGAGCTTGAATTCCAGCTTGAAAACGAGCCTCCTTTCCTGATCCTGCGGAAACGGTCTATCCCGAAGAAAAATTCCGATCTGTTCGCTTCAAGCCACTGGTTTATCCAGGAATCGGACTCAGATACAGGCTTGCTCATGATGTGGATCTTTTTGAGAATATCCGCGTTTCCGGTCATATCGTAAGCCTCTTCCACCGAATCTTTTATGATCTGCGCCTTTTCTGCCGCGACATCGCTTTTGTCTGTGTCGACGATGAAGAAATAGCGGACATTTTCAGGTGATCTGTCGAAAAGATTGTAGAGATGTGTGGTCCAGATCTTTTTGCTTGTCGAGTTCGTGCCGCGGTAAAACACAAAAAGATAGTTCTCGGCTTTTGAATAGTTTTCCGCGAAATTCCAGTCGCCTGAGTCAAGAGGCAGAGTGAAGTCGCACGCATAGCTGTCGAAAGAAATGCCGCATTCGGCTGAGAGATCTTCAAAATCGGGATTCGACGGTCTTTCATCAGGAACATCGGCACTCTCTTCATCCGGAGTGCTGTCTTCGTCGGATGAGTCGGTGTCGGAATAACTGTCCTGATCACCGTTCTCTCCGTTTTCGGTATTTTTGCTTTCTGAACAGGAGATCATGATGAACAGAAATGCAAAAATAAGGAGACATGATTCTTTGAACTTCATTTTTTACCTCTTGATTTCGTTATGTGATCTGTTGAGAGAAAAATTCAAGTTAGAAGACCGTTACTGAACATCCGGAAGAGTTTCTGGACTTCGGAGCGACCGATTCTTTCATGCAGTATATCGAGCAGCCGTCGCCGTCTATTCTGTTGCCGTCGTCGCACTCTTCGCCGTCGTCAAGGAAGCCGTTTCCGCAGTTTTCTTTGCTGCTTCCGCCTCCGTTTCCGCCTCCGTTTCCGCCTTCGTTGCTTCCTGATCCGTCATCGTAACATGTAGATTTATCCCATGACATGCAGTTGGAAGCGCATTTCGCGGTCCCACCTTTCGGAGCGCCGGCAAGCTGGCTGCACGGCATGGTGTCGCCGTCGCAGATCTCGCCGTTGTCAATATTGTGGTTGCCGCAGAGGTTTCCGCTGCCGCCTTCGCATGTGCTTGTGTCGTAGCCTGTGCAGGAGTTGTTGCAGTTCGCGTATCCGCCGGTGAAGCTGCTGTCTATGAGTTTGCAGAGTTTATATCCGCCGTCGCATTTTTCTCCGTCCTCGGTCACGTCGTTTCCGCAGTTCGCCGAGACTTCAGTCCCTTTGGGAAGGATCTTGTCGGAAATGCATGCGTAGCCCGAGCGGACAGTGTTGTAACTGCATTTTGCTATGCATTTGCCCTGATAACATTCGACTTTTCCGGTTCCGTTGTAGCAGTCTGCGTTTTTGGTACATTCAGCCGAGCAGTAGCCGCCGGTCCAACCTTCGTCCGTGATGCATTTCGGGTTTGCAGCTGTATTGACACATTCCGATGCTGACGAACACGCATCTCCGGCTCTTCCTTTTCCTTTGTCAGGGCAGCCGTTGTCAACTGTTCCGTCGCAGTCATCATCTTTGTCGTATGCGGTCCCGAAGCATCCGTCGATGTCTGATGTGGCTATGCAGGAGCCGCATGTTCCGGTCTTTGCGCCTACAACCATTGCATTTGCATCGACTATACCGAATCCGTAGCACGGAGAATGCTCTCTCGAGCCGTCAGCGATCCATTCGTCGGACTGATTTGTCCATCCGCCGTAAGAGCACTGGTTGGATGGCTTTGCAGCCGAAACTTTGATGCAGTTCATTGCGCCTGATATCGTAAGGTCCTGATTAGCCGCAAGCATGAGGGCTACCGCTCCTGCTGCAACAGGGGTCGCAGCGCTTGTTCCGTTCATTCCGCTCGTATAGTCTCCGGTACCGTTGTCAAGACTTCCGAGACAGTTGTATGACGAGCATGCGTAGCCGTACTGGTTTCCCTGAATATCGGTCGTATTGTTGCCCGCACCTGCTGAAATATCGATCTCTGTTCCGTAGTTGGAGTATGATTCGATCGAATTTGATTGTCCCAGTGCACTGACGGTCAGGAAGTCGTTGTCTTTAAGGAAGCTGTTGAGTTTCGTGTCGCACGCCGAGTTGCCTGCAGCCCAGAGGAAGATCGTTCCTTTGCCGCCTCTGCCGTTTGTCCTTCCGTAGTCGACAGCCTGAGAACTGTTGTTGTCGGCAGGAACGCTTGTGCAGTTGCCGTTCCGGTCAACATCCTGGGCTCCCCAGCTGTTGCTGACGACCCACGCACCGTTGTCAACTGCATATTTCAGTGCTTCGTATGTCGCGTTTGCTCCGGCATATTCTCTCCAGCTGTCGGAGATAAGTCTTATCGGGATGATCGGGCATCCCCAGCAGGAAGCCGATACGCCCATGCCGTTGTTGGTTTTGGCAGCTGCAAGTCCTGCACATGCTGTTCCGTGGGGAACACCTTCGTGATCGTTGCCGTTTCCTGAAGTATTGGGAGCGCCGCCAAGTTTGCCGATATAGTCTTTTCCAAGACTGGAGAGGACATTAAGATCGGGGTGCGTCAGATCGACGCCTGTATCAACGATCGCTATCCTGACATCCTTGCCCTCAGCTGTTTCAGTGTCCCATGCATACTGCGCATTGATCTGTGTCAGATGCCACTGTTTCGAAAAGTAAGTGTCGTTCGGGGTCGTTGCCATTGGTCTGAACTTCCAGAGCCAGTTCGGCTGAGCCCAGCGGACGAGCCCTCTTGTGAAAAGCGCGTTCGCAACTGCGAAAGGATCTGTCCCCGGATTGAGGGAAACGGTGTAAAAATTGTTTTCTTCGTCAACTATCTCTACAACTTCCAATCCGTAAATTTTGAGAATCTGCTCCTGTTCCTCTTTGCTCGTGTATTTCGGGAAAACAAGGTTCATCGTGCCGTCGAGGACTATCGGAGTATCGTCTGCGTGATAGGTGAGGACAGGCCATGCCGGAACGCCGTTTTTCGCAAGGACATTGCGCACCTGCATCCAGTTTTTGCGGTCAAATTCATCAAGGTTTATCCTGAAAGCCCTGAAATTCTTGGCATCGAAAGTGACATCGGAGATCATGTCCGTGATCAGCGCTCCGTTGAACTCAAGGCCGCGAAGCGAGTTCAGATCGACAGAGTGCGGGATCGCGATCTCATCGTATTTCTGCAGCAGATACTGAGGTTCGCCGTCCATATGATAGTAAAAAGTGTCGTAAAGGCGGCCGTCTTTTTCGATAAGTTTGCCCAAGAGAGGAAGTTCGTTTTCAGCAGAAAGAGTTGAAAATACGAAAATCAAGAAAAGAAGACTCAGTGTGTTTCTGAGACCAGACATTTTGTTCACCTCCAAAAATTATCAAACAAAAAACTTAAAATCAAAGCAAAAACAATGCCTTAGAAAAAATGTCAATAAAAACCGGTACATCTTTCAAGGCACAGAAAACTAATGATTGTAGCCCTAAAGGATCAAAAATCAAGAGAGTTTCTTTATTTTAAGAAGTTTACGCGTGAGATCGGTCAAAAAAGAGTGCGTCGAAGAACTGCTGGCGAGCCTTTTTTATCCGCTCTTTTCTCTCAGGCTTGTCGGGTGAAGGATGAGTCGAATTGGTAAGGAGCGCCGCGATGGTCTTTGTTTCCGGATCAATGAGAAAAGCCGTCCCGGTGAATCCCAAATGTCCGGAACAGCTGCTTTTTGCCGATCTTCCGTAGTTTGAATCATTCCCTTCCGGCCTGTCGAAACCTGCAAAATCAAGTTTTTGCGCAGCCGGCAGGAACCAGTCCGTTTTTATCAGTCCGTCAAAATATCCGACGACCTCTGCTGCGCTTCCGAAAAGCCCGGCATGGCCTGTGATGCCGCCTAAAAACCAGCAGTTTTCATCTTCAACGGTTTTTTCGGGAAAATCGTTGCGCAGTTTTGAAAAAGCCGTTTTCGGAGTTCTTTCTGTCGGATGATAGGTGAGCTTTGAATGCAGGTCGTTGCTGCTGCAAAAGTCCTCGAAGATCACATCGAGCGGCTGGGAAAATATTCTTTCAAGAATAAAACCGAGCAGAAGATAGTTGAGATCGCTGTAACACTTCGTTCTGCCGGCACTCTGGTGCTCAAAAATGATTCTTTCGACCTCTTTTTTTCTCTCTTCAGCAGATTTTTCCGCCGGAACAAGCTCGTAAAAGGGGAGCCATGCCGGAAGACCGGAAGTGTGGCTCAGAAGTTCGTAGAGCGTGATCTCTCTGCCTGCACCGGAGAAAAAGCGGAAAATTTTTTCATCAGGTGAAAGTTCTTCTGATGCAAAAAGAGTGTAGAAAATCGGGACGGTGACGATCGCCTTTGTCAGTGAAGCCAGATCGAACTGCGTGAGATCATTGATCTTTTCACTTGAATCAAAATCGAATGTCCCGCCGTATCCGCCCGAAAGACGACCTTCTTTCAAAAAGGCGTACTGATATGCGGAACAAAGTCCTGAAGCTATGTTTTCTTCCAGAAAATCGAACATTAGAAAACGGTCATGGAACAGCCGCTGCTTTTCTTTTCCTTTTTGGGCTCGTCGTCATTCATCATATCGTCGTCGGAAGCGGTTTCTCCGTCATTTCCGCTCTCTTCATCGGAATCTGTGATCTCTTCGTCACCGTCGTTTTCTCCAGGTTCCGCGTCGCATTCGGCATCCGAAGCCCAGGACGCCTTTGCTCTCGGATAGTACAAAATGCCGGCCGGGCCTTTGTTTATGAAGTTGATGTAGTATCTTTTGCCGGGTTTGAGATCTGTGAAAGTCCATGTTCCTTTATCTTCGCTTTCGACGGTATAATCGTATTTTACGATGCTCGGATAGTCATGATCCCAGATGACCGGCTTGCCTTCGCGGACGAAAGCACTCAGTTTCGGTGCATTCCTCTGGTTTCCGCTTTCATCGACCGGAGTTCCCGTTATGGTCAAAGTATCGATACATTCCGGCACATCGAAGTAAAGCTGGACATACATCGGGCCGACTTCTATGATGTCGCCGTCTTCATTTTCGATATATGTCGTGTTGGTGGAGGCAGAGTAATATCCGTCGCCTACACCGCCCATGTAGAAGTAGTCCGACTGCTTCATCACGTTCCTTGCGCGGATCTCTTCAAAATAGCCTCTGTCGGTAAGGATCTGTTCGACATCGCCCTTGAGTTCAGCCGCAACGCTGTCCTCTGTCGCTTTGAGCATGAGTTCTCCCCATTCTTTGAAGCCGATCTCGTTGTGCGGAGCAGACATGAGCGCGGTGAGGAAAATACGTGCGAAATCGTCTTTCGTGAAGCCGTTTTCAAGCATTTTCTGATAGATCTCCCAGTGCGCGCCGACAAGCGGAAGGCCGTCGTTGTGGGACTCGCCGTTGAAATCTTCGTTTACCAGATTCGGGTTCGTTGTCGTTCTAAGGCAGAGCTTTCCGTCAAGGTTCACTGCTCCGCCCATTTGTCCGAGTCCTTTGGCGACATATTCGGCAAGACACGGATCTTCGGTCATGATGAACGAGAAAACGTCCGCCATTCCTTCGTTCAGTCCCATGATCTCGTTGGAAAAACCGTATTTGTCGGCCCAGCCTTCGTATTCGAACTGTGCGATGCCGTCAACTACGCCGTGGCCGAATTCGTGGTAGATAACGTCTCCGTCATAAGAAAAATCGGCATTCGTGCCCTGGCCGAAAACAAGAGCGTCACTTTGATTGTATTCAAAATCACCATAGAACATTTCGGCGAAACTCGGGTCGTATTTGCTGAAAAATGCGTTGTCCATCGGCTGAAGCGTGATGTCGCGCCCGCTGTAGGCCATCATCTGGAAGTTTGCGAGACCCATGATGGGGTTCTGGCCTTTATGGTTGGGAAGCTCTGTGTACTCCTCGAGACCGAGGCCTGCAAGATAGTTGTAGATCTTCGTCATGTGATAGTAAAGCGCGATCTCGGGGTAGATGTCATCGGTGTCAAGTTTGTATTTGAGACCGTTTGCCCAGTCTTCATAGATAAAACTGCCGTTTTCCTCTTTGTTTGCAAGCTGACGGATCGTGCAGCGGGGAACATTGTAGCCGTAATAGTCGAAAGTCTCGCCTTCATCGGGGCAGTTCGCCGATATGATCTTTCTGAGTCCTTTTTCGTCAGCCTCGGCTGAAAGTTTTCCTTCGGCATCGTCTCCGACCCAAAGAAGGTCGACTTCTATCGGATCGGGCGTGCTGACAGGGTTTTCCTCGAAGACCTTCGCTTTGTTTGTCGCGAATTTTACGAGGTTTCCAGTGCGGATGATCCTTCCGTTGTTTGCATCGACATAGTAGAATCTGCCGTCAACAGGGCTGCTCGGACGGAAACGGACGCGGTATGCGAGTTTGTAGCTTCCGCCGTCTTTTACTATCATGAGTTTCGAGGCGAAATCGGGCCTCTTTATCGAGTCGCCGTAGATCCTGCCTGCAAGGGCAAGGGCCGCATTTTCTGCCGTAAGAGCAGGGCGCGTGCTGATCGAAAAATCGCTGATGCCGTTGACGATATCGACGATCTTTCCGCTTTTTTCCCTGATAACGGTGAACCTGCCTGCGACCGGGATCCCGTTGTAAGACCACGAGATCCTGTGGATCGAAGTCCCCGAGATCGTGTTCGAATTCTGGATCTCGCCTTTGAAAAGCGGATCCTTGAGCTTTATCATAGCCGGAAGTTTTTGCTCCACAAAAGCGGAGATGTTTTTGACAGCGGCAGGTTTCGCAGGTTTGATGACTTCAAATCCCGACTTTTCTCCGAAGAGGGTGAAAAAGGCGAAAACAAGTGCCAGAACAACAAGTGATTTTTTCATTTTTTTTCTCCTATAAAAAAACAAACTTAAATCTGTTAGCAATAAATATTCTCAATTTTTTTCATCAATATTTTTCAGTGTTTTCATTTTTGACCGCTTCCGCGATGCTCTCTGCATCGATGCCTTCGATCCTTCTCAGTTCATTCTGTGTTCCGTGGGTCGAAAATGTGTCTTTGACGCCGAGGATCGTGCATGGAATGTTCATTTTGAGCTCGCTCAGTTTTTCAAGTACCGCACTTCCTGCGCCGCCTGCGGCAATACCGTCTTCGACTGTGACGATGCGCGTTATTCCGTGTTTTTTGATAAGTTCGAAAAGCTCATCCGGCAGCGGTTTTACGAATTTCAGGTCATAGACGAAGGGCGAAATGCCCGCTTTTTCGAGTTTTTCAGCCGCAGCAAGTGCAAAAACAGTCGTTATTCCGATCCCTATGATCATTATTTTGTCTTTTCCGGTTTTAAGAAGTTCACCCGTGCAGCTTTTGAGCGGGGTCAGGCGGTTGGAAGCCCGCTTTCCGAGACCGCTTCCTCTCGGATAGCGTATCGCAACAGGGGAGTGCAAGGCAAGCGAAAATTCGATCATTCTTGCCATTTCCGATTCGTCGCGCGGCGCCATGACAGTCATGTTCGGGATCATCCGCAGATAAGCCAGATCGAAAAGTCCGTGGTGCGTGGCTCCGTCCTCTCCCACAAGTCCCGCCCGGTCTATCAGGAAAGTGACGGGGAGGTTCTGAAGGGCGACATCGTGGACGATGTTGTCGAAAGCGCGCTGCAGGAATGTCGAGTATATCGCGACCGTCTGATGCAGACCTCCGGCGTCCAGTCCTGAAGCAAATGTCACGGC
>JAEEGH010000512.1_pt1 | contig 145771 bp, 128 predicted proteins | sample 9134181 | NCBI WGS metagenome assembly JAEEGH01 (sample SAMN16246544, study PRJNA631951) | gut metagenome | biome: gut microbiome; feature: rumen; material: DP-attached | host: Bos | place: Iran: Karaj | collected 2018-10
CTTTTCTATTCCAAAATCTGGTTTGATAAGACCGGAATGTTTCCGGTGCTTTTGCATAGAAACGGCCTGATATACAAATTATTTATGCAATATCAGGCCATTACCATAATCATTGTTCTTATTTTCTTATTAAGATCCGTAAAGAGCCATAGTGGGAAAACTGCGAGAAAACGCGTGCTCATTATTCTTGGCGGATTTTTTGTGGCGGCAGTTCTTTATATTCTGCAGATTACCAATGCATTCTTCATCACATACTATTTCGATATTTCCATTTTCGGAAATGTAGCAATCACAGTATCCATGTATATAGCCATATTCCGTTATAACCTCCTTGGAGTAATAGACATGGCCAGGGATTATATTGTGGACCGCCTGTCTGAAGGAGTTATTGCGCTTGACGATAACGGAAGGGTGCAATACTATAACGAGCATGCGAAGGAACTGTATCCGAACCTTACGAAGAATCCCGGGGAAGTTGTAAATTCCATTCGAGAGACTATCATAAAGGGCGATATCATAAAAGTCGGAGACAAGTACTATACACCACAGGAGAAAGAACTCTCCGCGGATGGTGAAGTTATTGGAAAGCTTTATGCTTTGGTTGATTCGACAGCCCTTAAGCAGAGAGAATACCAGCTTAAATCTGACGCGGCCATCTTAGAGATTGCTGCCAACAGCATGAAAGAACGTCTGCAGACCACAGAAGAGATTCTGAGTCAGGACAGGGCTATGCGCCATGACAGAAGGCATTTTGAAGCATTAATTCTATCTTTGATTCAGGATGGGAAAACGGATGAGGCAAGAAAATGTCTTGAGGAGCGATTGGCCCATGAGCCTCGGGGAAACCGTCGTTATTGCGAGAATACTACGGTAAACGCTGCCCTTATGCACTATGTGACTATCGCAGAGCGAAACGACATAAAGGTAACGGTATCTGCCAATATTCCCTACGATATGGGAGTTGATGAAATGCAGCTTGCCATTGCCATCAGTAACCTCCTTGAAAATGCCATTCACGCCTGCGAAAAGGTTCCCGAATCAGAGCGTTTCATAGATATAACAGCCAAGTTTAAAGAACAGCTTCTTCTTGAAATATCCAATTCATGTGCACAGAAAGCGATGCTGGATGATAATGGTCATCCTGTCTCGGCAGAAGAGGGACATGGAATCGGAACCAGAAGCGTTCTTGACTTTGTGAATAAGACAAACAGTGAAATCAGATACATCGCTGAAGAAGATAAGTTTAAAGTCCGTATGATAATCGGATAAGGAGATTATTTATGAAAAAACGTATATTGCTCCTTTTATCTATAAGTCTTTGTCTGGGACTTGTTTCCGGTTGCAAACCAAAACCTCAGGAAGGCAAAATCACCATTACTTTTCAGACATGGAATCCTGCTGATTCAGGTCCGGACAGTCCGATTTACCAAATTATAGATTCGTTTGAGAAAGAAAATCCCGATATTCATGTGGAATATATTTTTACGGAATCAGGCGCATATCAGGAACATATGCGTGTGAAGCTGATAGGAGAAGACGGTCCGGATGTATATGGAATCAGTTCCGGATCTGCCTTTGATGCCTTCAGATTATTTGAAGAGAATCTGACACCTTTTTGTGAAAACACATGGGGAGAGGATTGGCAGGACAAATTCCTTGATTCATGTCTGGAACGCGTAAGTGGAACAGAGGGTAAAACATTTGGCCTGCCTCTTGGACAGACCTATGCAGGATATATGTGGGCAGATGTAAATATGTTAAAAAACTACGGCCTGAAAGTTCCGACCTCATATAAGGAATTGCAGGAAACATGCCGCATACTTCGTGAGAAGGGGCAATATCCTTTGGCCATCGGAGCAAAGGACGACTGGGTAAATCTCGACCTGTGGATGTCCATAGCAGCGGACTGCGACAGGGATGCTTTGTACGATGCCATAGAGGGTAAAACGACTTTTGAGTCTGAACCGATAATAGAATCCTTAAGAATATGGCAGGAGTGCTTTAGCAATGGAGTATTTCAGGATAAGGCTCTAAAAATGCCTTTATATGATACTGTAAATAATAAGTTCCAGCGAGAAGGCAGTGTTCCTATGTTCGTAAACGGCTCCTGGGCCATGAATATGTATACTGTAAGTGACGAACAGACTCGAAAGGTTTTTGATTCGGAAGGCGCGAATCATGAGGTGTTTTTGCTTGACTGGAATGATGATGGAAAGGTTTCCCCTGTAACAGCCAATGTTGATGTAATACTTTGTCTCAATCCGGAATCAAGACAGAAGGAAGAAGCTTTTCGCTTTATGGCATACCTTGTCAATGAGGGCCAGGAACTCCTTGTAAACAGGTATCTGGAATATATGCCATCCCGTGCTGACATGGAGCTTAATGTACAGGGATTAAGTGAAGACGGGAAGAAGAATCTTGACTATATCATAGAGAACGGAAAGACAAATGTGGCAGGGACAAGAGGAATTAAGTACGAAGATCTAAGTCTTGCAGTATGCGATGCACTTGAAGATCTGGCCCAGTCCCGAATAACTCCGGAAGAAGCAGCAAGACAGATACAGGAAGTCGCAACGGAAGTTCACCTGCCGTAGATTTATTGCATACTGAAAAGACTGGAAGGCAGCGAAGGGAAATGATAATATGAAAGGAAAAAAAGGGAGAGCGTAGATGATTAACAGTAAGACGAAGTATGAAGCGACTATTGAAGAAATCAGGCAGCTATTCGCTTTTCATAAGGTTGGGAACGTGGTAAGTGTTGCCAAGCTTGGAGATGGTGAGTTTAATGCTGCATATAAGGTCACTCTTGACGATGGGAAGAACTACGTCCTAAAGATTGCTCCGCCTAACGGGGCAACAGTTCTTTCGTACGAGAAGAATATGATGGAATCAGAAGTGTTCTGGTACAAGATGATGCACGAGAACACAGACATTATCTGTCCGGAAGTATATGTTTCCGATTTTTCAGGAAGCATCATAAAAAGTAACTGCTTCATCATGCAAATGATGGAGGGAAAACCTTTATGGGAAGTAAACTTCTCAGATCAGGAATATGAAAATGTCCAGAAACAGAAAATAGAGATGCTTACCAAGATTCACAGGATTAAAAATGATAAGTTCGGTTACAGACAAAACGGACTCTATGATACTTGGTATGAGGCATTAAAATCTATGGCGGGAAATCTGGTTTCTGACTGCAAGGCACTGGGATACGAAACGTTAGATGGGGAGAGATTTATTTCATATATAGATAAACACGCAGAAGTACTTAAGAACGTTCCGTGTCGAATGGTTAATTTTGATCTGTGGGACAGCAACGTCCTGTATAAGGATGGCAAAATCTGCTGGATTGACCCGGAACGTGGCTTCTGGGGAGACCCGGTAGCGGATTTCATTACCCTTGGTGTCGGACAGAAAGCACCGCTTTCAGCAAAACAGAAAGAAATAGATGTTTACAATGAAACAGCTGAGGAAAAGATAATTCTTTCCAAAGAAACAGAAATCAGATATGCCATGGCTGTTTGCTATCTTGCGCTTATTGAAGAGGTAGAAAAATACGTCAGATATGAGCCGGATGAACCTAATTACATCAGGAATACAGTCGATGCAAGGGAAATGTACGACATGGCGTTTGGAATTCTTTAATTGGAGAAATAAGATGAAAACTATTGGAATTATCGGCGGTATGAGCTGGGAGAGCACTGTCACATACTATGAAACTATAAATGAAGAGATAATCAGAAAACTTGGAGGTTTTCACAGCGCCAAAATCCTTATGTATAGCGTTGATTTCGCTGAGCTTGAGGAAAACATGGAAAAGGGCTACTGGCAGGGGAATGCAGTTATCCTGACAGATGCCGCAACAAGACTTGAGAAGGCGGGAGCTGATTTTATTATAATTGCAACAAACACAATGCATAAGCTTGTCCTGGATATCGAAAAGGAAATAAGCATTCCAATCCTTCACATCGCTGATGCTACAGCGGATGCCATAAAGCAGAAGGGGATAAAGAAGGTTGGCCTTCTGGGAACCAGGTTTACGATGACACAGGATTTCATCAAGGAAAGGCTTTCTAGTGCGGGACTTGAAGTAATGGTTCCGAATGAAAGAGACATGGAGATTGTTGACAATGTCATTTTTAATGAACTATGCCTTGGTAAGGTGCTTGACTCATCAAGAAATGAGTATAAGCGTATCATCGATGAAATGAAGGAAAAAGGTGCCGAGGGCGTGATACTTGGATGTACCGAAATCGGTATGCTTATTAAAGACGAGGATAGCTCGCTTCCGACATTTGATACGACAATACTTCATGCAACGGCAGCAGCCCTTGAGGCTCTTAAATAAATCAGTGTAAAGCAGACCTAAATTTGTGAAGAATAGGGTCTGCTTTTCTTTTGATGATAAATTGATAATCAAAAGAAGGAGGATAAGAAAAAATGGTAATAGGAATTATAGGTGAAAACTGCAGCGGTAAGTCCACACTGGCAGGCAAGATACAAGATGCAATTGGCGCTGAAGTCGTAACTGGAAAAGATTATCTTAGAATGGCCAAGAGCGAGAGTGAAGCGATAACGCTGTTTAAGAAAAAACTTTCCGACGCTGTCCGTGAGGATAATATCGTTTATGTAGTCCCTGATATGGATCATATTAAGTTGCTTCCTGAGGGGGCTGTTAAAGTGCAGGTTACAGCGGATATCGATACCATAAAGGAACGTTTTAAAGAGAGGATGCATGGGAATCTTCCTGCGCCTGTGGAAATGATGCTTGAGAAGAAACACGGAATGTTTGATTCTGTTCCGGTAGATTTTAAATATGACGGCGTAAATGGAGATGCATCTGCATTAATAAAGGATATCGTTAAGGAATAACTCTACTTAACGTAGGTACAAACTGCCCTACTTATGGTTTACAATCTTAACATGGAGGATTTGATTATGAATCAGTATGTTACAGGAGCAGTTATTAAGGAACTTCGGGAAAAGAATAAGTTAACACAGTTTCAGCTGGCGGAGAAGCTTGGGGTGAGTGATAAAACCATCTCAAAATGGGAAACAGGAAAAGGCTATCCGGACATCACTCTATTGGAGCCCATCGCAGAGGCATTTAGGATATCGGTTACGGAGCTGATTTCAGGCAATACCATTCATAATGCGAATGTATCAGCCAATATGCTGCGGTCCAAATTTTATGTTTGTCCGGTGTGTGGTAATGTGATACACAGCATGGGTGAGGCGGCTATAAATTGTCACGGAATATTATTGGCACCATTGGAAGCAGAACCAACTGATGAAAATCATATGGTTTTTATCGAACGGCTAGAAGATGAGTATTACGTTCGAATTGATCACAGCATGACAAAGAATCATTACATTTCATTTGTGGCTGCGGTTTCATCCAATGCTATGCAGATGGTGAAGCTCTATCCGGAGGGAAATGCCGAAGGCCATTTTAAAATCAGGGGAGTTAAAAGGATATATTTTTACTGTAACCACGATGGTCTGTTTTCGATTGATCCGGTAAAGGGTATAGATGACAGGGAAAGCGGATATGACGATTCTAAGGAAAGAAGCAAATTGGAAAAAGCGGCGGGAATGCTGCTTGGAAATTGAGACGGGTAATGAAGATATTGGTATTTAACGGTAGTCCGAAAAAAGAAAACAGCGATACAATGCATATTACTCGGGCGTTTCTTGAAGGTATGAAGGAGACACGCCAGCAGGATATTCACATAATTAACATTATTGAACAGAATATCGAGTACTGCACGGGGTGTTTCTCCTGTATGCGTAACGGTGGGAAGTGCATATTGTCCGATGACATGAGGGAGATTCTAAAGGAAATTACGGAAAGCGATTTGCTGATATTTAGTTTTCCTTTATATGCATACGGAATGCCTGCACCTTTGAAGGCTATGATTGATCGGTTACTTCCGCTTACTTCAATGGAAATGAGGGAAGTGAACGGAAGTTATCGTCATGTGGGACAATCGAATTATTCCGATTTGAAATTTGTAATGATTTGTGGATGCGGTTTCCCAAACAGCAGGAATAACTTTGAGCCGGCCGTTGATCAGTTTAAGAAACTGTTCCCTATGAATAACACAATCATCACCATTTCGGAAAGCCCCATGTTTAATGCACCTGAGGCGGCACCGGTCACAGTTCCCAAGCTTGAACTTGTGAAGGAAGCAGGGAAAATGTATGCCGAAGGCTTCTTTGTTTCTGAAAAACTTCTTGGGGATATTATGACGCCAATGATTCCTGAAGAACAGTACGCTAAAATTGTTAATGGGTAGGGAGATGTAATTGCAGAATAACTATTTGCAGAAGCTATCTGATGATTATCAGGTAAGCAAAATACTTAAAACAAATGAAGAGAGCAAAGAGTATGGGCTTTCACTGTCGGAGATTGAAGCGACAAATCTGGTAGTGGCCAAAAGGAATGCTCTGAAGACGGAGAGGCGAGTGGAGCTTGGTGAAGGAATAATGCCTAAACTAATCCACACCTTCTCCGATTCTTCTTTTATAAACCAGGAGTACTATGCGGAAATCCTTGCCAGACTACAGGATATTTTCTATCTGTACAAGAACGAATCAATGGATATGATAGCAGATGATGAACTCCTTGGATTTATGAAGAATGCGTTTGAATACGAATCTGGTGGAGACCTGGAGTATTTAGAGGGAACTGCATTAGAAAGATTCGCACGGGATATTCGCGCGGGTGAAAGCTGGGCGGATAGATATAAGCGAGAAAAGCTGAATTTGGGAGACGACAGCTATGAATTATAATCCTGAGGAACTTATCCCGATAGTTGCTGAAATAACGGACTTATATACAAGAGGCGAGAGCACTTCAGTCACATACGAGGCGGCTCAGCATTTTATGGCAGCAGTACTGTACTGCATCCATGAGGCTGAAATGATGAAAGACAACAGCCTCGTTTCCTGTGACAGTTTAGATGTAAGAAGCCTGTATGAAGCAGGGCTTAAGGAAGTTATAGATAAGGTCGAACGCGCCAAGGAAAAGTATAGGGATCTATTATCCTCGTTTTCTTCGTATGGGAACCGCAATCTGAGTGATACAGTATTAAAGGCAATTCCCGGCTTTTTCAAATTATACTCTCCGAGATTTTCACCCCAGGATACGATAATAACAATGGATTACCCGGTTGCGGAGCCTGTAGAGGGCAAGACGGGGATTGATGCAATTGAGGAGTATATTGATAAAATTGCAGAAGAGCAGCGTTTCTTGGCAGAATATCCACCGGGGTATGTTGAAAAGATGCTAAGAGCCTATACACCGGATTATAAGGATCATTTTTTTAATATTTCAGAAATTGTTAATGTTATGGTTTTGAGGCTTTTATAAGTTATATTAACCAAGGAAATGTTTGGAGTTGGAAGAGGAAAGTTAAATGGTACTAAAGACTATTGAACACAGGCTGTCAGTTTGTAAGGTGGCGGATGTGTCAGATATAAGTTTGGAAGCTGATTTCTATTTTGTTGGAAAGACAGACGAAGAGATTTCGCTGGTATGCAAATCTGAGGATGTTCCGGCTAAGACTATAGAGCGTGATGATGGATGGAGGGGCTTTCGAATACAGGGAGTTCTCGATTTTTCATTGATTGGTATTCTGTCAAAAATATCAGGTATTCTAGCAGAGAACAAAATTGGAATCTTTGCAGTTTCAACTTATAATACAGATTATATTCTTGTGAAAGAAGAAAACTTTGAGCCGGCACTGAAGACGCTGGCTTCCGAAGGATATACGGTGGTTTAAACCGTGATTTGACATATTATGTCATTGAAAGATAAAAAGCAGGAGGGTATATATAATGCAAATAGGGAGTTCAAACGATTCGGCAGCTGTAAAAGCGCAGTATGCTACATCAAAAGGGTTAGACATAAGGATTACTTTTCATGAAAAGTACTCTGTAAACAAGCAGGGATATGGCAAATGGCTCAAATCCCATTATGATTTTCACGAAGGCATGAAGGTGCTGGAACTTGGATGCGGTACCGGAAGCTTGTGGCTTGGGGAGGATGAGCTTATCTCTAAATGCGAAAAGCTTGTTCTCACAGATTTGTCAGATGGAATGCTTGAGACCACAAAGAGCAATCTTGGAGAACACGAGAATATAGAATATCAGGTCGCTGATATTCAAAATCTTCCTTTTGAAGATGCCTCATTTGATGCGGTGATTGCCAATGCAATGCTTTACCATGTGCCGGATCTTAACAAAGGCTTAAAGGAAGTCAGGAGAGTATTGAAGAAGGGCGGAGCATTTTATTGCTCTACACTTGGGGAGAATAATTTCACTGACAAACTGGCAGAATGGTTCAGACTCAGTGGGGAAGACTTTAATCCAAATCACAACTTTACCATGCAAAATGGTACAGAGAAGTTGAATTCAGTATTTGATGATGTTACATCTTTGTTCTATGAGGATTCCCTTCACATCACTGAAGCAGAAGATTTAGTTGAGTATCTAAAGAGTCTTGCTTCCTTCAAGGCAGTTTTGGATCTTCCTGAGAAAAAAATCAGAGACATTTTGGAAGAACATGCTGAAGGCGGAGCGATTGATTTGCCTAAAGACTACGGCATGTTTATATGTAGATGAGGGTTATGTGATGACAACTTATATTTTGGCAATCGGTAACAGCTTTTCCAGAGATGCCACAGCCTATCTTCATGATGTATGCGAAAACATGGGATTATCTGTGCATGTGGTCAACCTCTATATCGGCGGATGCTCATTGGAACATCATTGGAGCAATATAGAGAAAGATGCGGTTGCTTATCAGTATCAGGAAAACGGGATAGTTACAGACAGATATGTTTCTGTCTCAGAGGTTCTGCATTTAAAACCATGGGATTTCATTGTGACGCAACAGGCTAGCCATGACAGCGGGTGGTTTGATACCTATGAACCTTTCACCGGATTAATATTTGATTATCTGAAGAAGGAAGTTCCTAACGCACAGATATGCATGCAGCAGACTTGGGCTTATGAGGTTGACAGCAATCACGGAAACTTTATGCGTTATAATCGTGATCAACAGGAGATGTATAGGCGTTCAAAGGAAAACTATACAAGGATAGCAAAAGACTATGGTGTTCCTTTGATCCCCTGCGGTGATATTGTCCAGAATATAAGAAAACATCCGGAATTCGATGTTTCAAAGGGTGGAAAATCCATTTGCCGCGATGGTTTCCACATGCATTATTTATACGGACGTTATGCTCTGGCATGTACCTGGGCAAAAGTACTTTTAAATGCTTCTGTTAAAGACTGCACCTATATACCCAAATGCTGTGAAACTGAGGAAGCAGTGGATTTTAACTTACTCTCGCTGGTACAGGGAGAAGTTGCAGTTATATGAGTAGACAGACATCGGAAAGCTTTAGATTAAGCGCCCTGTTATCACTGTCGGGTGGCTTGCAGGATGCGTACACTTACAATATGAGGGACAGAGTCTTTGCCAATGCGCAGACCGGCAACGTGGTCCTGATGAGCCAGAACTTTATGCAGGGCAGTTATATGCAGGGCCTGCGTTATTTGTGTCCGCTTATTTCATTTGCTCTCGGTATATTTGTCGCAGAAAGAATCGAAAACAGGTTTAAGAGCATAGAGAAGATTCATTGGAGACAAATTGTACTGGCAATTGAAGTTATAGCGCTAATCATAGTCGGTTTCCTGCCGACTGAAATGAATATGATAGCAAATATGATAGTCTCATTTTCATGTGCCATGCAGGTACAAACTTTCAGGAAAGTGCATGGCTATGGCTATGCGAGCACCATGTGTATAGGAAACTTAAGAAGCGGAACCGAAAGCCTGTCACAGTATTTAAGGGACAAAAACAAAGAGTCATTATATAAGGCTCTGCACTTCTTTGGAATAATCTTCATATTTGCTATCGGAGCAGGACTTGGAGGAGTGCTGTCGGGGTACCTTGGGATTAGAACCATATGGTTATCGGTGTTAATACTCCTGATAGCCATAAGCATGATGACGGGTGGTGTTGACAGATAAATATAATAGTGATACTATCCTTTATGAATGAATATTCGTTCAGCCATAAAGGAGACTGTCATGCCGAAAACAGAAGAACAATGTAAGAAAATGAGAGAAGACATGAAATGTAAGATACTGAAAATGTCTTCTCTTTATTTTGCAAAGAATGGCTTTGGAGATACGAAGATAGGAGATCTTGCAAAGAATATAGGAATCGGGCAGGGGACAATTTACCTGTATTTCAAGTCCAAGGAAGAACTGTTTGATGAAATCAGAAAGAATGCAGACAACGCAGAGGAAGTGAAGAAGCTTAAGCTTTTGACCAAACTTCCGATTCCTGCGAAAACGAAAATTGACAAGCTTTCGGATGAGATGTGCAAGCGCCTTGCAAGTGATGAGGAATTCTGTGTGAGAATTACACTTCTTACTCAACTACTTCTTGAAAAGGATGATATGTACTCTGATGATTTGTACAAGGAACTGGCCAAGATTATAAAACAGGGTCAGAAAGAAGGAAGCGTTATAAAGGGTGACGCTCTGTATTTGGCTGATTTGTATTGGGGTAATGTTTATTTGTACGCATTAAAGAGATTGTTTGGCACAAATATAAAGTCTTTAAAAAAAGAGACACTTAAAAGACTCTTAGAGGAAAACTGATATGGCAAGTATTGCATTAATCACAGGCGCAACCGGCGGCCTTGGAATGGAATTTACCCGAGTAATCAATTCATATGGTGACATAGATGAGATTTGGGCTATCGGAAGGAACACCGAGAAGCTTGAAACAATCAAATCAAAATACCAAAAGGTGGTTCCCATCAGCGCAGACCTTTCCGCTGATGGCGTCTGTGTTATAAAGCGAAAGATTGAAGAGGAGAAACCAAACATAAAGCTCCTCATTAATAACGCGGGAATCGGATATCTCGGCGAGTATGAGAAAATGGGAACAGAAAAGATTCAAAATTTCTGCGAAATCAACTGTAATGTACCTGCCACGCTTATTTCTGTGGCCTTGCCTTACATGCATGAGGGAGCAGGTATTCTCAATATATCCTCGGCATCTTCTTTTCAGCCCAACCCGTACCTTGCACTTTATTCCGCGAGCAAGGTGTTTGTGAAGAATCTTTCCAGGGCTCTTTACATGGAATTAAAACCCCGAAAGATAACCGTGACTGCAGTGTGTCCGGGATGGATTGACACCGATATGCTGCCCAGGGAGAAAGACGGCAAGAAGATCAAATATACAGGTATAATAAGCGCTGAAAAGGTTGTGAAAAAAGCGCTTAAGGATAACCGAAAGGGAAGGGACATGTCCACCCCGGGCTGGTTCTCCAAGTACTTCAGAGTTTATTCAAAGGTAACACCGACAAAAATCACTATGAAACAATGGATGAAAATAGTGGAGAAATTCGTATGAAGCACGAGATTATTTATGAGAGAGGCGACCTCTTTGACGTCAACATGATTGTTATGATAAGCATCCGAATCAAGGGGACCCCTTCGGAAGCTGAGATTGCTGACGCTTTTTCAAATGCTGTGGGAGTCAATGAGATACTCTTAAGCAAGGTAGTGATTGAGAATGACGGTCGAGCTTTCTACGTTGACAACGATTCACCCAAATCCTTTATTCGCAAGGCAGATGACGAGCTCGATACCATCAGAAAGCGCGAAGAAAGAATCCGCTTTAAGGTGGATGAGGGCGAGTTTATTAGGGCGTATTATGAAACGGAAAATGATGAGACTACCATTATGTTTCTGATGCATCACTTGGCAGGGGATGGGATGTCTTTACAGTATTTCATTGAGGACTTTATGACTTTTCTTTCCGGCGGTACTAAGGAATTCAAGGAAATCAGAACCGCCGAGACCAAGGATAATCTTGATCCCATAAGCCGCGGCATAATCAAACACTACAACAGAAAGTGGAGAGACAGAGTTTTTTCCTTTGATGATATGGAAAAAGCGTATGAATTCTACTGGAAAGATAAGACCACGATTATCGACACCCAGGTTATTGAGAAAGAGGAGATGGATGAAATCCTTGCAGAGTGCCATAAGGCGGGAGTCAGGTTCACATCTTATTTCACGGCCAAACTAATCAAAGACGAAAAGGGAATGATGGACGTTGGCTACGCCATGGATTACAGACACGACAAGAATCGCTCCATGGGAAATCAGGCCTCGGGCCTTTCCGTAAGATACAAATACAACCCTTCAAAGAGCATTATGGATAATGCCGGAGCAATCCAGAAGATGTTTGATAAGAAAATTGAGGATCACAAGAAGGGCTCTTATATCTTAAACTTTGTGGCGGGCTTCAAACCGACGATTCATGATGCGGTTAATCTTGAGCACGCCGGAACTTTCCACGACAAGGTTTCCTATAGTCTCGCCAAACTAATGGGCTACGTTGTCAAAACCAAGGATTACAGTATCACGAATCTTACGGTCGCCGACATACCTCTCCACTATGGAAATTATGAGATTACTGAGATGACTTTTGCGGGTCCGGTAGTTTCCTATGGAAAGCGAATTTTCAGCGTTATTACATGCAATGGAAAGACTGTTATTACGGAGCATGTAAGGAAGGCGTTATAAGTCGCAGGACAAAATTTTATTGCAACTGCCATAAGTACGTGGTAGTATGAAGAAAGTTAAAGAGTATAAGAAAGGACGCTTAGCGTTTAGGTGACGGGATGTTTATTAGATAATTTGGCTTGAGTGAACACGATATTTTTTGATGCTGCATATGCGGCTTCTTTGTGTACGCTTAAACTAGATTATCATGCATTCTTAGCCTCAGAGTCTATGTAGGTCTATTTGTGTGAGTCTATTTTGCGTATGCAGAATAGGCTTTTTTTATTTCCATATGCGGCAGACAGGAGGTCAATAATGCTTCAGATTAAAAATTTGACTATAACACACCGCAAAGACCTGCGGATTATTCTTGATAAATTCAACGTGGTACTTAACGACGGCGACAAGGCTGTAATCATCGGAGAAGAGGGAAACGGCAAGTCTACTTTGATGAAGTGGATTTATAATCCCGAACTGGCTTTGGAATACACAGAATGTGAAGGCGAGAGGATAATCACAGGTGAGGTAATGGGATATCTTCCTCAGGAACTATCTGAATCTGATAAAAACAGAAGTATCTACGAGTACTTCTCTGAGGGCAGACTATTCTTTGATAAAACTCCAAAGGAATTATCGGAGCTGGCAAATGAATTTAAGGTTCCAACCGACTTCTTTTACAGTGAACAGAAAATGGGAAGCCTCTCCGGTGGAGAAAAGATTAAGGCACAGCTTATGAGACTTCTTATGGATGAACCTACGGTACTTCTTTTGGATGAGCCCTCAAACGACATTGATATAAGTACGTTGGAGCTTTTGGAGCGAATCATAAAGGGCTGGAAGCACATAGTTTTATTTATTTCTCATGATGAGACTCTTATTGAGAATACTGCAAATATGGTAATTCACATTGAACAGATAATGAGGAAGACCAAGAGCAGATATACTGTTGTAAGGGATAATTACAGGAACTATATCGCAAACCGGGCTGCAAATTTTGAGAGGCAGGAACAGCAGGCTCTTAATGATCGCAGGGAAAAGAAAATCAGAGATGAGAAGTACAGAAGAATATTGCAGAGTGTAAACCGTGCTCAAAAAACCATTGGCAGTGCGGGAATCGGCAATTGCCCTGACCCAATGCAAGCCGCAAGAAACCTCAAGGACAAGATGCATACCGTTAAGGCCATGGGAAAGCGATTTGAAAAAGAAGATGAAAACATGACCGAAATGCCTGAAATGGAGGAGGCTATCTTTTTCAAACTGGGGGATAAAAACTCGGGTATGCCTGCAGGTAAGACAGTAATTGAATACGCCCTGGATGAACTTAAGACTCCTGACGATTCGGCAGTTCTGGCTAGGGACATATCCTTGAAGGTAAGAGGCCCTGAGAAGATTTGTATAGTTGGTACCAATGGCGTGGGAAAGACAACGCTTTTAAAGAAGATGGCAGAAGAACTACTTTCGAGAAGTGATTTGAGGGCCCAGTACATGCCACAGAACTACGAGGACCTTCTCGATCTTGATGTGCCTCCGGTAGAATTTCTGGATGATACGGGGGATAAGGCAATTCGAACCAGAATAAGGACTTACCTTGGTTCGCTTAAATACACTGCAGATGAAATGGATCACCCCATAAGGGAATTGTCGGGTGGGCAGAAGGCGAAGATACTTTTACTTAAGATGAGCCTTTCGGATGCCAACGTTCTTATATTGGACGAGCCCACCAGAAACTTTTCACCCCTTTCAGGGCCGGTTATCAGGAAGATGATAGCGGCTTTTCCGGGAGCGGTAATAAGCATTTCCCATGACAGAAAATACATTGAGGAAGTCTGCACGAGAACATACACATTAACAGAGAAAGGACTGATGGAATGAACTATTTTATAGAAGGATTACAGGGAAGCGGTAAGAGCACCCTTGTTAAGAAACTGGCTGAGAAATACAGCGATTACACTGCTGTATGTGAGGGCGATTATTCACCCGTAGAGCTGGCCTGGTGCGCTTATGTTGATATGAAAACCTATGAGGAGATTCTTGAAAAGTACAAGGACATTCGCACAGAAATCGAAGAGAAAAGTGTTGCCGAAGACGACCACATGATTATCTGCTATACAAAGATACTTACAGATATTCCGGGTTTCCACAAAGACCTTGAGAGATATGAAATCTATAACGGAAATCTGAACCCCGGAGAATTTAAAGAGGTTATTCTTAGAAGACTTCGAAACTGGAACAGCGATAAGAATATCTTTGAATGTTCCATCTTCCAAAACATAGTTGAGGATATGATTTTATTCCAGGTGAAAAGTGATGAGGAGATAGTTGATTTTTACAAAGAAATCAGAAAGGCTCTCGAGGGTAAGGAATATCAGATTATGTATCTTAGGGCTGATGATATCGCATCTAATATCGCCGTCATCAGAAAAGAGAGGTCCGACGATAAGGGCAACGAGATGTGGTTCCCGCTTATGCTTGGATACTTTGACAATTCTCCCTATGCAAAGGGGAAGGGATTGTCAGGCGAGGAGGCGTTGCTTGCCCACCTGGCACACCGCCAGAACCTGGAACTTCGAATCTGCGAGGAGGTATTTGCAGGGAAGTACACGGTTCTGAAGTCGAAGAACTACACGATGTGACAGTTGGGGACAGCCCCTAATTGTCACATTGTGCCAAAATACCCGTTGACGGGTATTTTTGTTGACTTGGTTCACAACATCGCCTATACTTAAATATAGGAGGTGGGTGTATGGATTTAGACGAACTTAAAGCAAGAAAGAAGGCTCTCAGGCTTACGACCAATGATATTGCCTGGCGGGCAGATCTGCCATTTGGGACAGTAAGCAAAGTCTTTACGGGTGAAACCAAGAATCCTTCGTATGTCACGATTGAGAAGATTCTATCGGTGATTGAGAAGGAGGAGATGGAAGTAAGGATTGAGGCATATAGACGCGCTTATGACGAATACCTTAAAGAGCATAAGGGGGAGGCTGTCGATCCTATTGAGTTTGAAAAGGAATACAGAAAGAAGCATCATTTATCAAATGAAATAATACCGCTGGCCAAAGAAGATGATGAGAATATCATACAGGGAACCCTTGCTTACAAGACCAGAAATCTCAAGACCATAAATGATTTGGAGCAGAAGGGTGAGGATAAAAGATATGAGCTGATTGATGGGCATATTATATTAAATGAAGCGCCATCGGTCAGACACCAAAGAATAGTTCGTGATGTAGGCAGAATAATAGATCAGTTTATCCGCTCTAATGATGGTAAATGCGAAGTCTTTGACGTGGGTATCAACACCATATTAGACGAAGACGATTACACTCTTGTTATTCCTGACATTGCTGTTCTGTGTGACCCAAGCAAACTGACCGATAAAGGAATCTGGGGACCGCCGGATTGGGTTATTGAAGTTGTTTCAGAAAGTACCAGAGCCAGAGATTATAAGAATAAGATGCATAAGTATATGGGGGCTGGAGTTCGAGAGTATTGGGTCATTGATTTTGAGAAGGATAAGATTGTTACCTTCATTGAAGGTGAGCCAATGAGCATCAAAATATACGGGCTGAAAGATACGATTCCTGTATATATTTACGATAGCAAATTAAAGATTGATTTCAGCGAAATTCTAAAGGATGGGCAATAGCCCATCCTTTTATATGTTTGCGCGCCATGGGCGCGCTCTAACGGGTGAAAGTCCCGAACACGCCCAGATAGTGGGAAGTGTATAGCTGAACAGCAAGGGTGTCCATCGTGAGGTGGAATCTGAAGGAAGCTGTAAGCAAATCTCTGGTCCGACGGACAGAAATCACATACAAGGCTAGGCTACGAGGGACAAGTTGGCATATAGCAACGAAGTCCAATAACTATCACATTTGTAGTAGCAGAGTAAATGTGGCGGATATATGGAGAGAAAGAGCGTGCACCTTAAGCGTGGAGGTCTCACAGAGGTTTCATTAGCCTAGTAACAACGAACTGTGAGAAGTCAGCCGAACCCATAGTAGTGAAGAAGTTTCTGTAATGGAAATGGAGCGAAGGGGTGAACAATCAATAAGTTTGAGTATGTCTCGTGTTGCAGAAATGACAACATCTGCCGTAACCAATCGGGGAAAGGTGGTCAAATCAAGCGGGGCGGAAAGGAAAGAACGCATGGACACAAGTAGTCTAATGGAGCAGATACTTTCTAGCGATAATCTCAACAGAGCATATCTGCAAGTCGTACGAAACAAAGGTGCAGAGGGAGTGGACGGAATGAAGTACACAGAACTCAAGGAACATCTTGCAAAGAACGGCGAAATCATCAAGGAACAGTTGAGGACAAGAAAGTATAAACCTCAGCCGGTTCGAAGAGTGGAGATACCAAAGCCTGATGGCGGTGTCAGAAACCTAGGAGTACCAACAGTAACAGACAGACTCATACAACAAGCTATCGCACAGGTATTAACACCAATCTACGAGGAACAGTTCCATGACCATAGTTATGGATTCAGACCTAATAGATGTGCACAGCAAGCAATCCTAACAGCGCTCGACATGATGAATGACGGTAATGATTGGATTGTAGATATTGACTTGGAAAAGTTCTTTGACACAGTGAATCATGATAAACTTATGACCATCATAGGTAGAACTATAAAAGATGGAGATGTTATTTCTATCGTTAGGAAATACCTGGTCAGTGGAATCATGATTGATGATGAGTACGAGGACTCTATTGTGGGAACACCACAAGGAGGAAATCTCTCGCCACTATTGGCGAATATCATGTTGAATGAACTTGATAAGGAGATGGAAAAGCGTGGGCTTAACTTTGTAAGATACGCAGATGATTGTATCATCATGGTTGGTAGTGAAATGTCTGCTAACAGAGTCATGAGAAATATCTCTCGATTCATTGAGGAGAAACTAGGTCTCAAGGTCAACATGAACAAGAGTAAAGTGGACAAGCCGCAAGGACTTAAATACCTTGGATTCGGATTCTACTTTGACTCAAGAGCACATCAGTTTAAGGCAAAACCACATGCAAAATCAGTAGCGAAGTTTAAGAAGAGAATGAAAGAACTAACGTGTCGTAGATGGGGCGTCAGCAACAGCTATAAAGTGGAGAAACTTAATCAGCTCATCAGAGGATGGATTAACTACTTCAAGATAGGAAGTATGAAAACACTCTGTAAAGAACTTGATAGTAACATCAGATATAGACTTCGTATGTGTATTTGGAAGCATTGGAAAACTCCGCAGAATAGAGCAAAGAATTTGATGAAGCTGGACGTACCAAGATGGGCAGCGTATAGAACCGCATACTGTGGAGACCGATATGCAAGACTCGCCCACAATGGATGGGTGCAAAAGGCTATAAGTACAAAGAGACTAACCTCATTTGGATTAGTCTCAATGTTAGATTACTACACCGAAAGGTGTGTTACTTGTTAAGTTGATTGAACCGCCGTGTACCGAACGGTACGCACGGTGGTGTGAGAGGTCGGCGGTCATTGACCGCCTCCTACTCGATTGACATAAAGGTTAGCTGGTGCTAACATAATTATGTGACCAAAATCTATAAATGGTCACAAGAAAGGATTTGCGCAATGCCTGACAGGGTTTTTACAAGTGAACAAAGGGATGAACTAAGGATGGTTATGCTGGAAACGGGATTTCCTTTGATTAAAGAATATGGCGTAACCCATACGACTATTTCAAAGATTACAGACAAGGCGGGAATCGCCAAGGGAACCTTCTATCATTTTTGGAAAAATAAAGAAGAATATTTGGCTGATCTTATTCGTTACCATAGGCAAAAGATGCTGCCCAGGCTGATTGATGAAGATGTTCTTGAGGGTAAAAGAAAACTTGGCAGAGAAGAAGTCCGTTTGTTCTTTCGTTATTTGGTTGATAAAGAGAAGAGTATATACGCTCATATGACTCTTGAAGATGAGTCGAGTCTTATGCAGAAAACCACGGATTTTGTACCGGATGAAGAAAAGGAAGGTTCCATAGTTTCTAAACTGCTATGTATGTTAGACGGTGTTAAGCCTGACGTTGACATGCTTCTTTTGGCCAATATGACAAAGATTCTGGTGTTAACTGCGGAAGCACGTGATGAGCTTCATGAGAGCGCATATGAGAGGACTATAGATACTATTATTGAAGGAATCTTGGACCTTATTTTTGAGAAAGGATGAAAAAGAAATGAACAAGATTAAAGAAACAGACAAGGGCTTTTACGGATGTTATTGGCCTTTACCGGGGAAGAACGCAGATCATGCCATTATGGCTATGTTTGGTGATGACTGCGAAGATTATATTGCAAAGTCCGGAGTTAAGTGGCTGCAAAAGAAATTTGGAGTGAATGTATTGACTTTATCACCGGCCCATAAAGATTATGGGCATCATAATCTGCCTGTTGAGAGAATCGGTGCGGCAATTGAATACCTAAAGGGTAAGGGAAATGTTAAATTCGGAATCATGGGAGCGTCCACCACAGGTATGTATGCTCTTATTGCCGCTTCTTTCTATCCTGAGATAACACTTACGATAGCAATGACACCAAGCGATTTCGTTATGGAGGGATTCTATCGCGGCAAACGTGACGGATGCGATGAATGGCCGGGAGAAGGAGAGTCCACAGCGTCATGGCAAGGACAACCCCTTCCATATCTGCCCTTCGCATATCGCCATCCTGAATACTGGCGAAAGATGAAGGCTGATGCGAAGGTAAATAAAGACATGATTGTGTCCCGAGGAGTCTTTGATGACTCTGAGAAGGCTCACCCCATTCAGGAAGATGAGTTTATTAAAGTGGAACGAATTAAAGGAAAACTTTTGTTAATCGGTGCTGAGGATGATGTCCTTTGGGATACAGCAAAATACATACGCCGAATGGAAGAAAGACTGTCGAGAATTCCGCACGAGTGTGAGGTTGAAAGCATGATTTATGAACATGCCACACATTTCGTATTTCCTGAAAGCATGATAAAGCAGATGCTTCCCGTGGGAGAAGGTTTGTTTGTGGGATTGTTTAAAGCAGGAAGAGATTACAAAAAAGAATGCCGTGAATCCAGAATAGATATAGATAAGAGAGTGAGCGCAGCAGTAGTAAGCTGGGTAAGAGGGTAAAAAGCAAAGAAAGAGCATCTGCCACAAGTGTGGGCAGATGCTCTGTTTATTTACAGCTCACTTATTGTATATGTATTTCTGACCTTTTTGGATTCGTACAATGCTTTATCGGCGGTCTTAATCATGTTGCTGACAAGCTCTGTTCCGAATGCCGCTCCAAAACTCATGGTTATGGGAAGGTCTTCATGGTTTTCGATTTTGATATTCCTGAGTTCTGACTTGATACCGAAAAGCTTATTCTCCAGGTTCTTCTTGGTAATATCGAAGAATACCATCATGAATTCATCGCCGCCATAACGAATGACCACATCTTCTTTTCTGACGGAGTTCTCCAATAATTCAGCTACCCTTCGTATTATCTGATCACCGCTCTGATGACCTGCAGTGTCATTTATATTCTTGAACAAATCGATATCTGCCATTACCACGGCTTTGCATGGCTCATAGATGAGCTTGTCGTCAAGAAATCTTCTGTTTCTGACTTTTGAAAGGGAATCGATATAGACCTCTGTTTCAAATTCGGAAATCTTTTTCTGCTGTGCCAGATTCTGAAGCTTGGCTTCCGTAGTATCCTGGCAACCGTACACGATATGCGCAAGACTGCCGTCTTCATTTCTGTCGCCCACCATAAAGATTCCTTCAAACCAGCGCTGGGCTTCTTCGCTGTAGAATTCCATGCTTGTTGTTCCATGTTCTTCAATAGCAGCCAGTATCTTATCTTTATCAAGCCACTCATAAAGCCTCGAACGGAAGCTTTCAGCTACAGTTGATGCAACATTATTCTTGAGGAATATCATTGCATTCGGGTCTTTGGTGGCCATATCAACATATTTATTCTTACTGATTATTCGATAGCTCATATCGCTGACATCAATGAACAGGGAGAAATTGAAGATTTTACCAATAGCTTCGATAATCTTTAAATGTTCCTCCAATTCCTGCTGTGCGGTAATATCACGATAGCAGCCCATGTATACCTCTAAAGAACCGTCATCTGGACGCCTGATGAATCTTCCAGCGCCGGTAACCCAAATGATGCTGCCGTCCTTTTTCTGCATGCGATAGGTGGCGTGGGTTATGTCGGGCAGTTCACGGTGGATTCGAACCGAATCCCAGAATAACTTGACTATGGCATCGCGTTCTTCCGGCACAAGGGTCTTTACCCAGCTGTCAAATTCATTGGGAAGATCTTCCAGACTGTCATATCCCAACATTTGCCTTGTTTCATCATTGAATTCAAAACTCAGCATATTCTCATTACGGTCGAAGGTGCAGTAGTACATACCTGCTTTCAGCCCTTTGGCGAACATGTCCTCTCTGTATTTGGCTGTTCGGTATTTGCTGTTAGCTTCATCAATCCTTTTGTTGCACTCGGCTATGAGCTTATGCATATCTTCCGGGTAGGCGGACATATCAAACAGGGGCACCTCATCGTCTACGATGATGCTTGATTCCGCGTTAAACTGACCAACACTGTTATCGATACTGCTTGCAACTGATTCCTTATCCATAAGAACTCCTTCTGCAATAACGCCTTATTAACTTATATTTTATCAGAATCTTTAACAATAAAAAAGCATGCTGTCAGAAGACTAAGAAATGAGCTACGAAAATAGTTTCGTAAATTGCTTTTATTTTTTTGTGCAAAGCGTATCCGAAAGAGCCCTTATTTGTGCAAATTGGACTATAAAAATCACATTCTATACAAAATGATGAAAACAGGATAACTATATATTGCAAAACTGTGCAAAATGCCTTACACTGAACTTACGTAAAAGTTTTCGATAATTACGAAAATCAATCACTGGATTTCCCTAAACAGTGTAATGCAAAAGTTAATGGATAAAGGAGAGGGGAAATGAGTAAGAATAGACAGACCACTAAAAAGAAAACCCGGCTGTCATTAGGAATATTGTGGAGACAACGGTATCTTTTGGCGATGTCGATACCCTTTGTTATCTGGCTGATTATCTTCAAGTATATCCCGTTATGGGGATGGACAATGGCCTTTCAGGAGGTAAAACCTGCCACATTCCAGAAACCGATTTTTGAAAGAACTTTCGTCGGCCTGGGAAATTTTATAAAGGCGTTTAAGGACAGACTTTTCATCCAGACAATGGTTAATACTTTGGGTGTATCCATCATAGGAATAGCAGTAGGAACTATCGCAGCAATTCTGTTTGCGGTGATGCTGAATGAGGTGGTGTTCCTTAGATTTAAAAAGATTACCCAGACGATTTCGTATCTTCCACATTTCGTATCCTGGGTTATTATCGCCAGCATCGCCAAGAACGTATTTAATGATGGCGGAGTTATTGACTCTTTGTTTGGCAAAAACTTCCATCTCATGAGTACTAACTCAGTGTTAATCTGGTTCGTAATAGTTTTCATCGATATCTGGAAAGAGGTTGGATGGAACGCAATTATTTATCTGTCAGCAATGGCGGGTATTGATCCGGGACTTTACGAAGCGGCCGAGATTGACGGAGCAAATCGTCTCCAGAGAATCTGGCACATAACCCTTCCGGGAATCCGTCCCACCATCATCGTGCTTTTGATAATGAGCATCGGTGGAGCACTGAATGTCGGAATGGAGAGGCAGATGCTTTTATCAAATCCTCTGGTAGAAGATTACACCATGGTTCTTTCGTGGTTCTCATATAAACGAGGCATAGGTAACAGCGATTATGGCCTTGGTACAGCTATTGGTGTATTCCAGTCAGCTGTGGGCATCACACTTCTTTTAATCGCGAATAAGATTGCCGGACTTATCGGCGAGGACAAACTGATTTAGAGGAGTGAGATATGAAGAACAAGGTTTCAATTGTTGATTATTTATTGGTGTTGGTGTTCGCAGTCATCATTGTCATCACACTTTATCCGTTCTTAAATGTTTTGGCCATCTCGTTTAACGATGCGACGGACACAATAAAGAACATTAATTTCATAATTCCCAGAATGTTCACTTTGTCCAATTACAAGTATGTCTTCAAAGACACGGACTTCGTAATGCCCTTTGTGATTTCGATATCAAGAACACTTGTGGGAACGCTGGTTGGAGTATTTACTACAGCTATGCTGGCATATACATTAAGCCGCAGAGATTTCGTATTCCACAAAACTTTCACAGTTATTTTCGTGGTTACCATGTACGTGGGTGGCGGCCTTATCCCTGATTATCTTTTGATAATGCGTACTTTGCATTTGGGGAATAATTTCTTTGTATATATTATTCCGGGTATGATCTGGGTTTATAACATGATATTGGTGAGATCCTATATTGATGGACTTCCTGTAGCTCTGCAGGAGGCGGCAAAGATAGACGGAGCGAACGATTTCCAGATCTGGTATAAGATAGTGCTTCCTCTTTGCACGCCTGTTATTGCCACAATTGCCCTTTATTATGCGGTCGGACAGTGGAACGCATTCATGGACACTTATCTTTATGCCCAGAAACTTCCGACTTTGCAGTTTAAGCTGTACGAAATAATGAACCAGGCGACCATGAAGTTGGATATTCACAGCAATTCGAATACTTCAACAGCGGTTACACCTATGTCAATTCGTATGGCGGTTACCATTGTGGCAACGCTCCCCATTGTAATCGTATATCCCTTCCTTCAGAAGTACTTCATAGGCGGTATGACTTTGGGCTCAGTCAAGGATTGACGAGGGGAATATAGCAAAACATATTAATGAGGTTACAACCGGCTTTGCCGGACAAAAAATGTATCATATAAAGGAGAATACTATGAAAAAGAAGGTTTTGTCCTGCTTATTGGCAAGCATCATGGCTGTAAGTACACTTGCAGGCTGTGGCGCAGCTAATTCAGGAACAACAGCAGCAGACACAGGAAATGAGTCTGCATCAAGCGCAGAGGTAAAAGTGGAGACAGAGGCAGCTGCAGAAGATGATCTTACACCTATCACTTTTACTTATTACAATGCTGACGGAAAGAACTCCAGTTGGGATAACCCGGTAGCACAGGCAATTACCGAGGCAACCGGCGTAACCCTCGATGTTTCTTATCCTGTATCATCTCAGGGTGAACCCAAGGAAGATGTTGCACTTATGATTGCAAGTGATGAATACCCTGACATGATTTATTCAAAGGGAAGCGCAACAGATCTGTATGAAGCAGGAGCTTTCATCGACATGACAGATCTGATTGAGCAGTATGGTCCCAACATCAAGAAGATGTATGGTGACGAGTTTGAGAAATTAAAATGGGGCGAGGGAGATGACGGTATCTATCAGCTCTCATATGCCGGTGTTGGTGAGAAAGACCTTACCACAGACGGAACAGCTCAGATTCAGTGGGCTGTAATTAAGGAGAATGACTACAAATATCCCACAACTCTCGATGAGTTTGAGAAGACAATCAAGGATTATCTTGCAAAGCATCCTAAGACAGAAGACGGTCAGGACATGATCGGTATTACAATGAGCGCATCCGACTGGCATTGGATGATTACACTTGGTAACCCTGCAGGCTTCATTGCTGATGCAGCACCCGATAACGGACAGTGGCTCATTGATGACAAGTACAATGTAACTTATAAGCATGTCAGCGAAGATGAGAAGACATACTTCCAGTGGCTCAACAGAATGTACAACGAAGGTATTCTTGATCCTAACTTCGCAACTCAGACAGATGATGACTATATTGCTAAGGTATCCAGCGGTCGTGTAGTTGCCATTACAGATGCTGACTGGCACTACAATCAGTGTAACCGTGCCCTTATTCAGGACGGCAAGATGGAGTGTACATACTGCGGACTTCCTCTTACATTGAGAAAAGATCAGAAGTGTGCATCCCTTCTTTACCAGGGCCTTAAGGTAGGCTGGGGTGTCGGAATCACAAAGAGCTGTGAAGATCCCGTTCGTGCAATCAAGTTCCTTGACTGGATCTGCTCTGACGAAGGACAGATGCTTTATAACTGGGGTGTAAAAGATGTTCATTACTTCATAGATGATCAGGGACAGCCTTATCGTACAGATGAGGAAGTTCAGAAGTCACAGTCTGATCCCGATTACTCAAAGAATACAGGTATGGGTAACTATGTTGGATTCCCTATTTACGGAAAAGGTTCATACTCCGCAGATGGTATTCCTTATACTCCCACTACCAAAGAGTCTGTTATTAAGGACTACAACGAAGAAGAAGTAGCAGCATGTAAAGCATGGGGCGTTGAGATGCTTACCGATATCTTCCCTCAGCCTGAAGAGTTTGAACTTCTTCCTTACTCAGCACTCTGGGCTTATCAGAAGCCTCAGGAGCTTGCTAACATGGAGAATATCCTTAACGAAATCGCATGGCCTTCACTTGTTAAGTGTGTAACATGCTCTGAGAATGATTTCGAAGCTAACTGGCAGACAATGGTTGACGAACTCTATGCTAACGGACTTGAGGACGCTAACAAGGCAATGACAGATTTCCTTGCAACCAAAATTATTGAGAAATAAATTGATAATGAAAATCTAAGAAGCGGGTGGGATTTGGGTTTTGACTCGAATCCCACCTTTTTTCTATAATAGTATATGCAAATTTGTTTTTTAAAGGAGGAAGATCAGCATGGGATGTCAGGCTGACCGTACAACACCATTTTGGGATAACGCTCTATCTGAGGATGAGCGACTTGATTGGCTGCTGTCGCATATGACAGTGGAAGAGAAACTTGGAGCACTCTCGAGCAGCAGTGCAGATATTGAACGCCTTGGGGTACCGGGATTTATGGTTGGAGGTGAGGCGGCGCATGGCGTAGAGGCAAGAAATGATCAGAATGATCTTGGAAAGCCGGATGTAAGCACCTCTTTTCCTCAGCCTATTGGCATGAGCGCCACATGGGATGAAGACCTTGTTAAGGAAGCTGGAAGAGTAACGGGAACCGAGGCCAGAGTAATATACCACAGACATCCGGACCGTGGACTCTCTCGCTGGGCACCTACGGTGGATCTGGAACGTGATCCTCGATGGGGACGAACAGAAGAGGGCTATGGCGAAGACCCTGTCCTTACCGGACGAATGGCATCTGCATATGTAAAGGGCATGCGAGGAGATGATCCGTACTATATCAGATGCGGTTCAACTCTTAAGCATTTCTATGCCAATAACACTGAGGATGGACGAGGCTTTAAAAATGCTTCCGTTGATCCCAGAAATAAAGAAGAACTATATTTTGAACCCTTCCGCAGGGTTATTGAAAAAGGCGGCGCAACAGGTGTTATGACCGCCTATAACAAGATAAACGGTATTCCCGGAATATTGAATCACGAGGTCAGGGATATACTTAAGAAAAGGTATGGCCTTATGCACGCTGTAGGTGATGGCGGAGCACTTGGGCTTGTTAATTTCATTCATCACTATTTTGGTACAAACGGTGAAAGCATTGCTGAGGCAATAAAGGCAGGCGTTGACGGAATGTCTGATGATCCTGCACTTGTAAAAGACGCCGCTGTGCAGGCCTATGAACTTGGCCTCCTGACTGAGGAAATGATGGATGAAGCCCTTAGGAATACCTACAGGTTTAAACTTCGCTTGGGCGTCTATGACAGGACACCTGCAAATCCTTACGACCATGTAGATGAAGACGATTTGGACACAAAGGAAACAAGAGAACTTGCAAGGAAGCTTACCGCTGAAAGCGTAGTAATGCTTCAGAACAAGGGGCGCCTTCCTTTGTCCGCAAAGGAGATGGAGGATGCTGTGCTTATTGGCCCCATGGCCAATGCCTGGTATCAGGACTGGTATGGAGGAGAACCGCCCTACAAAAAGACTCTCCGTGACGGCGTTGAGGATGTTACCGGAAAGAAAGTTCCTGTGTGCGAGGGCTATGATATTGTAAATCTTTTCCTCGATGGAAAGGCACTAAAAGTTCAGAACGATGGGACGATAAAGGCTGTTGATGGCGCCTCGGGGGATGAGTTTATTCGTATGGACTGGGGCGAGGGACGCATCACTTATAAGCATTTAAACAGCGGAAAGTTCATGAACTGCAGAATGGACCACTCCGGAAAGCATCCGGAGAATGTTGGCAGAATTGCTTGCGAGAAGGATGCTCCCTTCGATTGGTTCGTAATGGAAATCTTCTATGAGGACGAGGATGGAGGAAAACTTCGCCTTGCAAATCGTTTCCACCATCAGGTTGTTGTGGAAGAAGATGGCACAGTAAGAGCAAAGATGTCACCGGACATTAAGGGTGTGCCTGCGGTGCTTGAAATCAAAACAGTAAGAAGCGGAATCAAGGAAGCTGAAGAAGCAGCAAAGAATCACGCACATACAATTCTGGCTCTTGGCTGTTGCTCCATGATAGGCGCAAAGGAAGAGATTGACAGAAGGTCAATTGCCCTTCCTCCCGCACAGCAGGAACTTTTGGAAAAAACACTGGCAGTTTCTCCTGATACTATTGTTGTTATTTTTTCCAACTACCCTTACGCAATGAATGGTGTTGAAAAGAAAGCCAATGCAGTATTGTGGTGCGCTACAGGTTCCCAGGACATGGGTACGGGACTGGCCGATGTATTGTTTGGAAAAGAAGCTCCTGCGGGACGTCTTAACATGACATGGTACCACTCTGACGCTGATTTGCCGGATATTGACGATTACGATGTTATACGTGGCGGCCGCACATACAGATACTTTAAGGGAGAAGCCGATTATCCCTTTGGATATGGACTGACTCTTGTTCCCTTTAAATACGATAACCTGGAGATTTCGATGAAGGACGAGGCCACCATTTCTGCAGTGTTTAATCTGACGAATGAAGGCAAAGTGGAAAGCGACGAGGTTGTTCAGCTTTATGCTACAGCTCCCAAGTCCAGGGTTATCAAGCCTGTGAAGCAACTTCTCTCATTTAAACGTGTGCACGGTGTGAAACCTGGCGAGACAAGAAAGATTACTTTGACGGTGCCTGTAACCGAGCTCTATTTCTACGATACAATCAGCGGCACAAGGATGGTGGAAGAAGGGGATTATTTCTTCTATGTTGGAAGATCAAGTGCTGATGAAGCTTTGTCAGGGGTGCTCCATATAATCGGAGAGAAACCCGGAAGCAGAAATACATCCGTAAGGATAAAGGCAGATCACTACGATGATGCTGAGGGCGTAGAGCTTACTGAGGGAGCCTTTGGTTATACTGCAGTTTCGGCAAAGGATAAAGGAAAGGCATCCATAACATTCCGCGATTGCGCAGTTGATAAGGGCGCAGAGAAGATTCTTATCGGATTTAAGAGTGCTGAAGGCTGCAAGCTTGAGGTGTTTATTGACGAATCGTTGGCTGCTGTTTTCGAGGGTGACACCAAGAGTTACTCGGCAGAGGCAGAATTCAGAGAGAACTCCATAAGGGAGGGAACACCCATGCCTACAAGCTGGCCGCCTGTTAACGTTGAGTGGGAATCAGAATTGAAGGTGGGCCCGAAGTCGGCATTTGGAGAAACCACGGTGGAGTTTAGAATCACCGGAGATATTAGACTTCTTTTCTGGAAGTTTGGGAAGAAATAGTTTTGCTTAATTTCACAAGATAAAAAGAGAGCCAAACGCTGGCGTGGCAGCCATCGCTTGGCTCTTTTGTTTTTTTCTTTTATTCATCAATCTCAACGGTGAACTTAACTGTTTCGCCGCAGTCTGTGCACTGATAAGGACCGTTTCTTAAGTTGCCGCCTCTTCTGAAAGCGTAAATGAAAGGATAGAGTGCATTCATGGCAACCATACAAATCCTGTCGCTGTGCTCCTTATCAATCTCACTTCCGACGAAGCGAATAACATCCCCTTCTTTATACTTGGGACAGTGACTTTCAATCACTGTAACCTTCACCTTATTATCTGTATAACTCATAGATACTCCCTCCTTGTTCAAGTTATACACCAAAGTGTAGGCCTGGTATGCATCAAAATGAGAGACTGCCTCATAGTCCCCCAGCTTCGGTATGGGCGATGTGAACCTCACAAGACCTGCTAATCATAATAGAATGCAATAAAAGCAATACTATTATGAACAATAAAAGTCATTTATATTGATGGCCACGTAATGGAACGAACAAATAAGAAATCTATTATGTGTGATAAAAAGATACAGGTTCTGGTCGAGCATAATAATAAAGAAAAATAAGAGGTCTATTACGCATGACATAAAAATGCGCTCCATATTCAAGCATAATAAAAAAGAACTTGAAGAGAATTATTATGATACCCAAATAATCTTCTTCGTGATAGAAGCATAAAGAAATTTGATTTGTGCCGGTTTATTACGACGGGCCCCCAAATATAAAAAAACACAGGCATAATGGATATCCTTAATCTGGGATATATTATGCTGCGGCGGATAAAACAGCCAGAATCCCAGGATTATCCGCCAGAAAATAGGGCTTAAGAGGGTGACAAGCGGATAAAATAGCAGAAATACCTGTATTATCTGCCCGGAAATAAGAATGAGGAGAGCGATAAGCGGATAAAACAACAAAAAAGACTATATTATCCGCCAAGACTTCAGCTTAAAAGGGGAAAACAGCGGATAAATTTAAAGAAAGTGGGAAGTTATCCGCCCGGACAGCCCGTGGCGCCCTGTGGTGGCGGAGCTATCCCTTAATCGGCTTGATTACAGGGTATCTGAGTGGAGAGGGATGTCAACCCTGCGCGAAGCGCACCGCACCGCGGCTGCGGGGTTGACATGTCTCGCCACTCAGATATAATAGCCCCCAAGCCGGTTAAGGAATAGTGTATTCACCCCTTGACTTTCCTTGACAAATAGGGTAACATAACAGTGTTGATAATGTTGAGATTCAGGTGGGCCTAAGCGGTCCACCTTTTTCATGCCCGGACTTAGGTCCGAGCGGCGGATTAGAAACATAACTAAAACTGAATATGGAAAGGAAGTGAGCGAATTGTCAAAGGGTAAGACTTATGAAGCTAAGACCGAAGAACTTCTGATTCCAATCACCAAAGACCGCGGAGTGGAAATCTACGATGTTGAGTACGTGAAGGAAGGCAGTGACTGGTACCTTAGAGCTTACATTGACAAGGAAGGCGGAGTGGACATCGATGACTGTGAAGCAGTAAGCAGAGCGTTGTCGGACAAGCTGGATGAAGCGGACTTTATTGAGGATGCTTACATCCTGGAAGTGAGTTCACCGGGCCTTGGCAGAAGCCTTAAAAAGGACAAACATTTTGAAAAGAGTATCGGTGAGGATGTGGAACTTAAATTCTACAAACCAATTGACGGCAGTAAGAATGCGGAAGGTACTCTTAAAGCATTTGATGAAAAAACAGTAACTATCACAGTAAACGGTGAAGATAAAACTTATAATCGCACAGATCTTGCAGATGTAAGACTGGCTATTGATTTTTGATTGGAGGAAGAAAGAAAAAGATGAATACAGAATTAATGGAAGCATTGGATGTGCTTGAAAAAGAGAAGGAGATCAGCAAAGAGACCTTATTCGAAGCTATCGAGAATTCATTGCTTACAGCCTGCAAGAACCACTTCGGTAAAGCAGACAACGTAAAGGTTGAGATCAACAGAGAAACAGGTGAATTCGAGGTTTATGCCGAGAAGGAAGTTGTTGCAACTAAGGATGAGGTTGAAGATGATGTTCTTCAGATCACATTAGAGGATGCCAAGGCCATCGATAAGAAGGCTAAGGTTGGCGGTACTGTTCGTATGGAAATCAAGTCCAAGGAGTTCGGCCGTATCGCAACTCAGAACGCTAAGAACGTAATCTTACAGAAGATTCGTGAGGAAGAAAGAAGCGTTATTTACAACCAGTTCTATGAGAAAGAGAAAGATGTTGTTACAGGTATCGTTCAGAGATACGTTGGCAAGAACATTTCAATCAACCTTGGTAAGGCAGATGCCATTCTTTCCGAGAATGAGCAGGTTAAGACAGAGGTATTCAAACCCACTGAGAGAATTAAACTTTACATTGTAGACGTTAAGAATACTCCCAAGGGACCTCGTATCAACGTAAGCCGTACTCATCCGGATCTTGTTAAGAGACTGTTTGAGTCAGAAGTTACAGAGATTAAGGACGGAACAGTTGAAATCAAGTCCATTGCAAGAGAGGCAGGAAGCAGAACCAAGATTGCGGTTTACAGCAACAACCCCAACGTTGATGCAGTAGGTGCATGCGTAGGTATGAACGGCGCAAGAGTAAACGCAATTGTTGAGGAACTTAGAGGTGAGAAGATTGATATCGTGAACTGGGATGAGAACCCCGGTACGCTTATTCAGAACGCTCTTTCACCTGCGAAGATAGTTGCAGTTTTTGCCGATCCTGATGAGAAGACAGCAAAGGTTGTTGTTCCCGATTATCAGCTCTCACTTGCAATCGGTAAGGAAGGCCAGAACGCAAGACTTGCAGCAAGACTTACAGGTTACAAGATTGATATTAAGAGTGAAACTCAGGCTAAGGATACTCCCGGATTCAGAATCGAAGACTATGAGTACGACGATGACGAGTACGATGAGGAGTACGAAGAAGGTTACGAAGGCGAGTACGAGGAAGGCTATGAAGAACCCTCCGGAGAGGTCGAAGAGTAATAAGAATGGAAAAAAAGATTCCAATGAGGCAGTGTTTAGGCTGCGGAGAAATGAAGGACAAGAGAACGCTTATGCGTGTGCTTAAGACACCTGAGGATGAAATCGTTTTGGATCTCACGGGCAAGAAGAATGGCAGAGGCGCTTACCTTTGCAAGAATCTTGATTGCCTTGAGAAAGCGAAGAAAACCAAAGGACTTGAGAGATCCCTTCATGTTCAGATTCCTGCGGAAGTTTATGAGAACCTGATTAAGGAGTTTACGGATGGCACAGAATAAGATTTTTGCGCTTATGGGCCTTGCAACAAAAGCAGGTAAAGTCGTAAGCGGAGAATTCTCCACTGAAAACGGAATAAAGGACGGAAAAGTCAAACTCGTGGTGGTGGCTAAGGATGCTTCGGACAATACCAAGAAGCTTTTCAAGGACAAAGGTGCCTTCTACAGGGTTCCGGTTTTTGAATACGGAAGCAAGGATGAACTTGGACACGCCATCGGTAAAGAGATGCGTGCTTCCATGGGAGTTACGGACGCGGGATTCGCAAAAAGCTTAAACGAAATGCTAAGTGCATTGGAAGAGACAAAATAGGACGGAGGATAAAGCATGGCAAAAATGAAAGTGCATGAGCTCGCTAAAGAGCTGGATATACAAAGCAAGGATGTGATCACTTTCCTTGGCGAAAAGGGCATTGAAGTAAAGGCTGCCCAGAGTAGCATTGAAGATGACGCAATCGAAATGGTAAAAAAGAAATTCGGAAAGGTTGCACCTAAGACAGAGGCACCCAAAGCAGAAGCCCCCAAGGCAGAAGCTCCCAAGGCAGAGGCACCTGCAAAAGCACCTGCTCCCGCTGCTGAAGGAAACGGTGAAGCTCCGAAGAAGAAAAAGAAAATTATTATCGTAAGCAATACCGCCAATTCAAAGATGCCCGGCCAGAGACCCCAGGGTAACAGACCTATGGGTAATCAGGGCAACAGACCCATGGGTGGCACCGGTCGTCCCGGAGGATTGATTAAACCTTCAACACCTCCTTCACCTACACCCAGTGTCAACAGACCTCTTATCAGATCTTCTGTAAAACCTACAGATCCTAATGAGATGCAGGGACTTAAGGATTTGAGACCCGCTCAGAACAAGCCTCAGGGAACTAGCGAGGGAAGAAGACCTGATGATGCCAACAGAGGAAACGCAGGTAGAAGCAATGAAAGATATCAAGGCAACAGACCTAACGACAATACCGAAAGAAGACCGAGACCTGCAGACGGACAAAACAGACAGGGTGGACGTCAAAACGCTCCTTATGGCAATCAGTCTGGTGACCGCCCTCGTACAGGTTATCAGAAGCCTGAAGGGGATAAGAACTTTGGGCCGAAGAACAATCAGGGCCAGGGTAATAGGTTCGCAAACAAGGCGGGCGGCAAAGGCTTTGCGGAAGGACCTGTGGATAAAGGGCGAGATGATGAAAAGCGACGCTCAAATAATAAGGACTTTGATAAGAGATCCAAAAAAGACCTTATTTATGAAGAAGATGGTGCACCGAAAAATCGTGCAGGCAGGTTTATTAAGCCCGAAAAGAAGAAAGAAGAAGTAGTTGAAGAGGTAATCAAGGTTATTACCATTCCTGAGACTATTACAATTAAAGATCTTGCTGATAAGATGAAACAGCAGCCTTCTGCTATCATCAAGAAACTCTTCATGCAGGGTCAGATTGTTACCGTTAACCAGGAAATCTCTTTTGAAGAAGCAGAGAATATCGCCATCGAGTACGATATCATCTGTGAGAAAGAGGTTAAGGTTGACATCATCGAAGAGCTTCTTAAGGAAGAAGAGGAGAATCCCGATGATATGGTTACCCGTGCTCCCGTTATCTGCGTAATGGGTCACGTCGATCATGGTAAAACCTCACTCCTCGACGCAATCAGAAAGACCAACGTTACGGATAAAGAGGCGGGCGGAATCACTCAGGCCATCGGTGCGTACACAGTTAAGGTTAACGATCGTAGGATCACATTCCTTGACACACCCGGTCATGAGGCTTTCACAGCCATGCGTATGCGTGGTGCCAACGCCACAGATATTGCAATCCTTGTTGTTGCAGCTGACGATGGTGTAATGCCCCAGACCATCGAGGCTATTAACCATGCAAAAGCTGCAGGCATCGAAATTATCGTTGCCGTTAACAAGATTGATAAACCCAACGCAAACATTGACCGTGTTAAGCAGGAACTTACAGAGTACGAGCTTATCTCAGAGGACTGGGGTGGAAGCACAGTATTCGTTCCTGTTTCTGCTAAGACAGGTGAAGGTATTGAACAGCTCCTTGAAATGATTCTTCTTTCTGCAGATATCCTTGAGCTCAAGGCTAATCCCAACAGAAAGGCAAGGGGTATCGTTATCGAGGCTGAGCTTGATAAGGGCCGTGGTCCTGTTGCTACAGTGCTTGTACAAAAGGGTACCTTACATGTGGGCGACTTTATTTCTGCAGGTTCAAGCCATGGTAAAGTTCGTGCCATGATTGATGATAAGGGAAGAAAGGTTAAGGAAGCTATTCCTTCAACACCCGTTGAGATTCTTGGTCTTAACGATGTTCCCAACGCAGGTGAAGTATTCATCGCACACGATTCAGATAAGACTGCCAAGTCCTATGCAGAGGCATTCGTTACTCAGCATAAGGAGAAGATGCTTGAAGAGACAAAGGCTCATATGTCACTTGACGATGTATTCAGCCAGATCAAGGCAGGCAACCTTAAGGAACTTAACATCATCGTTAAGGCTGATGTACAGGGTTCAGTTGAGGCAGTTAAGACATCACTTCTCAAGCTTTCAAATGAGGAAGTTGTTGTTAAGTGTATTCATGGCGGCGTAGGTGCTATCAACGAGTCCGATGTAGTTCTTGCAAGTGCTTCAAACGCAATTATTATCGGATTTAATGTTCGTCCTGATGCTCAGGCAAAAGCTTCTGCTGAGAGAGAGGGCGTAGATGTAAGACTTTACAAGGTAATTTACCAGGCTATTGAAGATATCGAAGCAGCCATGAAGGGTATGCTTGATCCCGTATACGAGGAGAAGATTATCGGTCATGCTGAAGTACGTCAGATCTTCAAGGCAAGCGCAGTCGGTAATATCGCAGGTTCTTATGTACTTGACGGTGTATTCCAGAGAGGCTGTAAGGTTAGAATTACCAGAGAAGGCGAGCAGATCTTCGAAGGTAATCTTGCATCCCTTAAGAGATTCAAGGATGACGTCAAAGAGGTTAAGGCCGGATTTGAGTGTGGTCTCGTATTCGAAGGATTCGATGCAATCAAAGAACTTGATCAGGTTGAAGCCTACATTATGGTTGAGGTTCCCCGATAGAATCGAGGTTTACAATGAGAAAAAACAGTATCAAAAGTATAAGAATTAACGAAGAGGTAATGCATGTTTTGGCTGAGTGCATCAGGGGTGAAATCAAGGATCCCCGCATCTCACCCATGACAAGCGTTGTTTCCGTTGATGTAGCTCCCGACCTTAAGACATGCAAAGCATATATATCGGTTTACGGGGACGAAGAGGCAAGACTTCAGACCAAGAAGGGCTTGGAGTCTGCTTCAGGATACATCAGAAACTATTTGGCAAAAAAGATTAATCTCAGAAACACCCCTGAAATAACCTTTATTATGGACAATTCCATTGAGTATGGTGTTAATATGTCCAAACTTATTGATGAGGTTAACAAGGGAACAGAAAGGCATGAGGATGATGAAACTGTCTAGTCTTGTGGCTAATGCCAAATCCATTGGTGTCAGCGGCCATATTCGCCCTGACGGAGATTGCTATGGTTCTACCATGGCTCTGTATCTCTATCTTAAGAAAATCGCTAAAGATGCGGATGTTCTTCTTATGTTGGATTCAAAGAATGAGAACATGAGAGACTTGAAGTATCTTGATGAGATTGATACCGAATATGCTCATGAGGGTGGATTTGACGTATTCTTTTGCCTGGACTGCAGCTATGACAGAATGAATGAAAAAGCTGCAAAGATGTTCACAGAATCAAAGCTTACTGTAAATATTGACCATCATATAACCAACGCAGGTGGATCCGGCATGGAAAACTATTGTTTCCCTGAGGTCGGCTCCGCCAGTGAACTGGTTTATGAACTAATCAAAAATGACGAAAATTCTCTTTCATATGAAGAGAGAATGGACACAGATATTGCACTGGCTCTTTACATCGGTATTATTCACGATACCGGTGTATTCCAGTATTCAAACACAAGGCCGGAGACTCTTATAGCAGCCTCCGAGCTTATCAAGTTTGACTTTGACTTCCCCAGAATCGTGGAGGAGACTTTTTACCAGAAGACATATGTTCAGAATCAAATAATGGGCAGGGCCATGCTTGAAAGCGTGAGATTCCTTGATGGCAGGTGCATTGTCAGCTGCGTTGATAAGAGAACCATGGACTTTTATGAAGCTGTTCCTGCAGACCTGGATGGCATAGTTAATCAGCTCAGGAATATAAAGGGCGTAGACTGTGCTATTTTCATGTATGAACTTGGGACATTTAAGTATAAAGTCAGCCTCAGAACCACCCCCAAGGTGGATGCAGCCAAGGCTGTCAGTGCATTTGGCGGAGGCGGACATGCCAGGGCGGCCGGATGCACAATGGAAGGCAGTTATCACGATTGTGTGAATAACCTTTCAAAGTATATTGCTAAACAACTTGAGGAAAATAATTGATTAACGGAATTATAAATGTAAATAAAGAGTCCGGATATACTTCCTTTGATGTAGTAGCCAAGCTTAGAGGTATTCTAAAGCAGAGGAAGATGGGACATACGGGAACATTAGACCCGGATGCAACAGGGGTTTTGCCTGTTTGCCTTGGCTCGGCCACAAAGCTTTGCGAATCCATGACGGATAAGGAGAAGGAATATCTGGGTGTTATGAGGCTGGGTGTAACCACAGATACCCAGGATATGACAGGACAGATTACTTCAGAGCGAGAGGTTACCTGCTCGGAAGATGAGATAAGAGAGGCCGTAAATTCTTTTATCGGGGAATATGACCAGCTTCCGCCAATGTACTCTGCGGTGTGGGTAAATGGTCAAAGATTATATGATCTTGCAAGAAAAGGCAAGGTGGTGGACAGACCCACCAGAAGGGTTTGTATTAATAACATCACCATCGAGAAGTTAAACCTGCCTTTAATTACTCTTAGGATTTCCTGCTCCAAAGGTACTTACATTAGAACCCTGATGAATGATATTGGCGAAAAATTGGGGTGTGGGGCGTCAATGGATTCCCTTGTGAGGACGAAAACAGGTGTCTTTAAAATTGAGAATGCATACACCCTTGCAGAAATCGAAAAATACAGAGACAACAATGAACTGTTTAAGATAGTTACTCCTGTGGACGAATTTTTTGCGGACTATGCAAAAGCATTTGTCAAAGACGACGCACTAAAGCTTCTTGTAAACGGGAATGTGTTGGACAATTCAAATTTCTGTGAGACAGATATAAAAAGTCTCACAGCTAAAATTCGCGTTTACGACAGTAAAGGTGAGTTTTATGGAGTATATGAAAAGAAAGGTGACGTGTATAAACCTTTCAAAATGTTCCTTCCGGAGGAAGTGAAACAACATTGACAGAAAAGTCGGTGACGTAATTGGAAATTATAAAAGATACAAAGGATTTTAGAATTGAAGAGGGCACCGCAGTTACAATAGGCAAGTTTGACGGTGTCCATATGGGACATAAGAAACTTATTTCTGCCTGCATGGCTAAGAGATCGGAAGGATTAAAAGTATGTGTATTTACTTTTTCTCCATCTCCTGAAAAGTTCTTCGGAAGTGAGGAAAAATGCTTGACCACCGTGGCAGAGAAAAGAAGAGTGTTTGCAGAACTTGGAGTTGATATTCTGGTTGAATATCCATTCGATAAGGAAACCGCGGATACTGAACCTTCCGATTTTATTAAGGATATTCTGTGCGGCAAACTTAATGCAAGATATATTGCAGCGGGCTCGGATTTGTCTTATGGTATAAGAGGTGAAGGTGATTCGAAACTCCTTCTTTCACTTCGTGACAAATTGGACTATGAAGCTGATATAATAGATAAGGTCAGGATTGATGGAGAAATTGTCAGTTCCACTTTAATTAGGGAAGCAATTAAGAATTCCGACATGGAGAAGGCAGAGGCCTATCTCGGTTCACCTTATCAAATAACAGGCGTAATTGTACATGGTAACAGGATAGGGCGAACTATCGGAATGCCCACAATAAACCAGATTCCGGATGATGAGAAACTTTTACCTCCCTTTGGCGTTTATTATTCTGAAGCTGAAATTGAGGGCAAGGTTTTTAAAGGAATAACAAATATTGGTGTGAAACCAACAGTCAGCGACGAGAAAAAGGTGACCGTCGAGACTTTTCTATATAACTTTAATCAGGACGTATACGGAAACAGAGCAGCGGTTAGGCTTCATGGCTTCCTTCGTCCGGAAATGAAATTTAACAGTATTGAAGAACTCAAAGCTCAAATGAAAAGAGATATTGAAGCAGGGTTCAGGAGGTAATTAATGGGCATTACAGTTTTGCTTGCCATGTTTGGAGGCTTGGGCTTATTTCTGTACGGAATGAGAGTCATGAGCGACTCCATTGAGAAAGTGGCCGGCGCAAAGCTCAGAAACATTCTCGAAAAACTTACAACCAACCGATTCACCGGAATGTTGGTAGGTGTTGTTTTTACAGGTATCATACAGAGTTCATCTGCATGTACTGTAATGGTTGTTTCGTTTGTTAACTCCGGTCTGATGAATCTGTATCAGGCTGCAGGAGTTATATTCGGTGCCAATATCGGTACAACTATCACTTCACAGCTGGTATCGTTTAACCTGTCTAAGGTTGCACCTGTTATTTTGTTACTTGGCGTAATTATAGTTATGTTCTGCAAGAAGCAGAATGTTGTAAAACTTGCAGAGATTGTTGTTGGTTTTGGTATTCTTTTCCTTGGACTTTCAAATATGTCCGGAGCCATGGCCAGCATGAAGGATCATCCCCAGGTTGTAAGTCTTTTATCTTCCCTGGACAATCCTTTTATGGCTGTGTTAATAGGCACTGTTCTTACCGCTATTATTCAGAGTTCATCGGTAACAGTCAGCATCGTGCTCTTAATGGCCAACCAAGGACTTATTCCCAAGGAGATTACCTTATTTATAATTCTTGGATGTAATATCGGCGCATGTACACCTGCACTTCTTTCTTCATTGGCAGGTAAAAGAGATGCAAAGAGAGCAGCATACATTCATTTGCTCTTTAATATAATAGGTACGGTTTTGTTCTTCGTAATCTTTATGTTTGCCATGAATCCTGTTGTCAGTGCCATTGACACAGTATCCAGCGATGCCGGAAGATTCGTTGCGAATGCCCATACTATTATAAAGATAGTTCAGGTTATTATCCTGCTTCCTTTCTCGAACCTTATTGTAAAGCTCACATACCTTCTGGTACCGGGCGAGGACGAGAAGATTGGTTACCGTGCATCCTTCCAGCTTAAGTACATTGGTGATAAAGTGCTCTTTAACCCTGCCACAGCAGTGACAGACGTTATCAAAGAGCTTGATCGTATGGCAACCCTCGCATCCGAGAACTTAAACAGAGCCATGAACGCTTTGATTACCTTGGATGAGGAAGATATTACGGAGGTTTATGAGGTTGAGAAAAACATCGACTTCCTCAATCACGCCATAACGGATTATCTTGTTAAGATTAACCAGACAACCCTTCCTATCGAGGACTTGAAGAGCATCGGCGCTTTGTTCCATGTTGTAAATGATATAGAAAGAATCGGTGACCACGCCGAGAACATAGCCGATTCCGCAAGGATGAGACAGGAAAGAGGCGTGGAGTTCAGCAAGGAAGCCATAGCTGAAATGGGTGCCATGATGGGAAGAGTAAACGATATCTTAAGGTATGCGGTTGAAATCTTTTCACAGGGCAAAGAAGAGCACATGCAGGATGTTATCAGAATCGAGGATGAGATTGATAACCTTGAGAGAGAGTATCAGCAGTCCCATATCGACAGGCTTACAAAGAATGAGTGCACACCTGCAGCCGGCATGATTTTCTCAGATGTTATTTCAGGACTTGAAAGAGTTGCAGACCACGCCACAAATATTGCGTTTGCTATCGTTGAAAGTGAAGATGAGTAGAAAATAGGGGTTTTTACCAAAATAATTGTTTACAACCTAAGATTACTGTGATATAGTATCTAGGTATGATTTTGTGCCAACACTCGGAATACGGACACTCCGACCGATTCTTAGTGTGAGGCGGACTTTAGATTCAGGAGGAATTAGAAATGATTACAAAAGAGAAGAAGACAGAACTTATCAAGAAGTACGGCATGAAAGAGGGCGACACAGGTTCACCTGAAGTTCAGATCGCAGTTTTATCTGAGAGAATTGCCGAAGTTACTGAGCACTTAAAGAGCAATCCCAAGGATCACCACTCAAGAAGAGGTTTGTTCAAAATGGTAGGTCAGAGACGTAACCTTTTGGCTTATTTAAAGAACAAAGATATCGAGAGATATCGTGCAATCGTTGAGAAGCTTGGCTTAAGAAAGTAATACGTGAATTAAAAGGCGGTGTTAGGGCTTTTGTTCTTGCCGCCTTTTTTGTCAATTTAGACATTCAATGAAAGAAGCCTGTAGAGCAGGCAGAAGGAGAAAGAAAATATGGATTTTAGTTACAAGACATTTAGCATGGAACTTGCCGGACGTACACTTTCTGTTGACGTTAACAGAGTAGGTAAACAGGCAAACGGATGCGCATTCATGCACTACGGAGACACAACAGTTCTTTGTACAGCAACCGCATCAGAGAAGCCCAGAGAAGGCGTAGATTTCTTCCCTCTCAGCGTTGAGTATGAGGAGAAGTTATATGCTGTAGGCAAAATCCCCGGAGGTTTCACAAAGAGAGAAGGTAAGGCAAGCGAGAACGCAATTCTTACAAGCCGTGTTATCGACAGACCTATGCGTCCCCTTTTCCCTAAGGATTACAGAAATGACGTTACATTGAACAATATGGTTATGTCTGTTGACCCTGCATGCCGTCCTGAGTTGGTGGCTATGCTTGGTTCAGCTATCGCAACAAGCATTTCAGACATTCCTTTCTGCGGACCTTGTGCAACAACACAGGTTGGTATGATTGACGGTGAGTTCATCATCAACCCTTCACAGGATCAGTGGAAGGTATCAGACCTTAATTTAACAGTTGCTTCAACAAGCGAAAAGGTAATCATGATCGAGGCAGGTGCCAACGAGATTCCTGAAGCTAAGATGATTGAAGCTATTTACAAGGCTCATGAAGTAAACCAGACAATTATCGAGTTCATCAACAAGATGGTTGCTGAGGTTGGTAAGCCTAAACATGAGTACACAAGCTGCGCAGTTCCCGAAGAGCTTTTCGCTAAGATGAAAGAGCTCGTTCCCCAGGAAGAGATGGAGAAGGCTGTATTCACAGATGAGAAGCAGGTTCGTGAGGAGAACATCCGTCAGATTACCGCTCGTCTTGAGGAAGCTTTCGCAGACAACGAAGAGTGGCTTGCAATCCTCGGTGAGGCTATTTATCAGTATGAGAAGAAGACTGTTCGTAAGATGATCTTAAAGGATCACAAGCGTCCCGATGGTCGTGAGATTACACAGATCCGTCCTCTTAATGCTGAAGTGGATATTATCCCCAGAGTTCACGGTTCAGCTATGTTCACTCGTGGACAGACACAGATTTGTAACGTATGTACTCTTGCTCCTCTTTCAGAGCAGCAGAAGCTTGACGGTCTTGATGAGAACGAAGTTTCAAAGAGATACATGCATCACTATAACTTCCCTTCATACTCTGTAGGTGAGACAAAGCCTTCAAGAGGACCCGGAAGAAGAGAAATCGGTCACGGTGCATTGGCAGAGAGAGCACTTATCCCTGTACTTCCTTCTGAGGAAGAGTTCCCTTATGCAATCCGTACCGTATCAGAGACATTTGAGTCCAACGGTTCAACATCAATGGCTTCAACATGTGCTTCATGTATGTCACTTATGGCTGCAGGCGTTCCCATCAAGAAGATGGTTGCAGGTATTTCCTGTGGTCTTGTTACAGGTGATACAGATGATGATTTCGTACTTCTTACAGATATCCAGGGTCTCGAGGACTTCTTCGGAGACATGGACTTCAAGGTAACAGGTACAACTGATGGTATCACAGCTATCCAGATGGATATCAAGATTCACGGTCTTACAAGACCCATCGTTGAGGGTGCTATTGCAAGATGTCGTGAAGCAAGACTCTTCATCATGGACAACTGCATGAAGAAGGCTATTGCAGAGCCCAGAGCTACAGTTAACGAGTATGCTCCCAAGATTGTTTCAATCCAGATTGATCCTGAGAGAATCGGTGATGTTGTTGGTCAGAGAGGTAAGACAATCAACGAGATTATCGCTCGTACAGGCGTTAAGATTGATATTACAGATGACGGTAAGGTATCTGTATGCGGCACCGATAAGGCTATGATGGATAAGGCTTGTGAAATGATCAAGATTATCGTTACAGACTTTGAGGAAGGCCAGATCTTCAAGGGTAAGGTTGTAAGCATCAAGGAGTTCGGTGCATTCATCGAGTTTGCTCCCGGCAAGGAAGGAATGGTTCACATTTCCAAGATTGCCAAGGAGAGAATCAACCACGTTGAAGATGTTCTTACTCTTGGCGATACAGTTACAGTTGTATGCCTTGGCAAGGACAAGATGGGCAGAATCAGCTTCTCAATGAAGGATGTTGCTCAGCAGTAAAAATAATAGAATTTGCCCGAAGTGATTTGTTCGCTTCGGGCATTTTTTTCGTTTATGATGCCTTATATGTGGTAGAATAGTAGAAGTGAGTTTAGTAAATCAGGAGATAGTAACAAAGATGAAAAGTATTGCAAAATGGGCATTCGCCGTATTAATAGCGGGAGTTATTTTATCGTTCCCCATTAGAGGTGAAGCGGCAGAAGCAGTAAACATTTACACGTTCGAGGATTTGAAATCCATGAAGGATAATCCTTCGGGAGATTATGTTCTAAAGAATGATATAGACTGCTTGGGCGAGGAATGGGTACCTTTTGATTTCTCCGGAACATTGGACGGAGAGGGACACGGGTTACTTAATCTTAATATCACTGAAGTTTCAGAGGGAGTCAGAACTACCTACGACGGAAACATGAAGACTTACGATACTGTTTTCTCGGGACTTTTCGGGTGTATTGAGAATGGTACCGTCAAAAATTTGGGCCTATACGGAATCAATGTAGACGTAAACATAGAGAAAGATTGCTTTGTCGGAACCATTGCAGGTTACATGGACGGAGGCACAATTGACAACTGCATTATAGAAGGAAATGCCTCTTTGCATGTCAAAGGAGCAATGTTTGGTGTTGGCGGAATAGTCGGATTCGGAAACGGAAAGATTGTTAATACCAAGGCTGAGACAACTTTGGTTAATGTGGATCTTGACGCATCTACAAGGGATGAGGAATTCCTTGGTGGTGCTTACGCTGCAGGATACATTGATCTCGATAATGATGATATTAACCTTAAGGGCTATGTATCAGACCACGGATATGTTCACAGTGGTGGAATGGTTGGTATGTATGGCCTTTATCCTGCGGGATTTGAGTATGCAGGCTATATAACAAATGTTAGAGTAAGTCAGGACAGTAAGATATTCTTCTTTGAAGATAACACCAACAGAAGAGCTTACTGTGACCCTGTAAACGGAGAGGTATTGAACTGGACCTACGCATTTTCAGGTTGCTCAGCTCCTGATAAAAGCATTTTCAGAAATGAAACCAATGATTATTCCAAGGATCTTTATCCTCACGGAGATTGCGGTACAGATGAGGCAAGCTTTACAACGGAAGTTATAGAAGGTACTCACGATACCTTTGGCTATACCTTACATACCTGCCCTACAGACGGATATTCCTATAAGGACACTTATACTCTAAAGGTGCATGACCTTGGTGAAGGAGAGACAATTATAGCACCTACACTTGATTCCATGGGACTTGAGAAGAAGGTTTGCAAAACCTGTGGAGCAGAAGTGTACACTTCAATTGATAAACTTACACCCACCCCTACGCCTTCTCCTGAGGTGAAGGAAGAGTCCAGAGAGGGAGAGGATGGTCCCACAGGAAGATCGGTTACATTTGTGGGAAGCATCGGTTCCATTTTGCTTATTGTGCTTTTGATTGCGGCGGTGGTTATCACGATAATAGCTTTTAGAGTAATACTTAAGTCCGGAAGGAAACACGGAAGAAGGAAATAGAATAAACATGAAGAAATATTGGAAATTAAGTAAGTTCATTTTGCCCCTTTTAATCCTTGCCTGCATGCCGGGATTAATTGCCAGAGCAGAAGAAGCCCATTCCCTTAACCTCAACGTTTCAATTTCAAATGGCGCGGGAAGCGGAAATCTGCTGGATGGGGATTATAATACTGCCACAAAGGTGGCTTCCGGGGATTCAATAACCGTTTCCTCAGATGAGGGTATCAAGGGCCTTTATATTGCCTGGAACAGGGTTCCAAACCCCTGGACACTGGAGGCAGGAGGAGAGAGCCTTAACTGTGGTGAGAACGGATTCCTTCATGAATATGTAGACTTGCCCTCGGTTTCAAATGAAATCAAGATGAATTTCACCTCCGATTCATCCATTTGCTATATAAAGTGCTACGGAGAAGGCGAACTTCCGAGAGATGTTCAGGTTTGGAGACCGGCCGATGATAAAGCTGATATTCTCGCATTTTCATCCCATTCGGATGACGAGATTCTTTTCTTTGGTGGTGTACTTACCAATTATGCTGCAGAGTATGGCGCGGAAGTTCAGGTTGCCTATATGACGGAGTTCTGGACCACAACCCCTATAAGAGAGCATGAGAAACTTGACGGTATTTGGACCTGTGGCGTAACAAGATACCCGGTTTGCGGTGATTTCCCCGATGTTTATTGCTCTAATCTGGAGGATGCAAGGACAAAATACAGCGAAGATGATTTGACTGCTTTTGTGACAAAGATAATAAGACGCTTTAAACCTCAGGTTACCATAACGCACGATTTCAATGGGGAATATGGACATGGATTCCACTGTATTACAGCAGAGAGTGTTAAAAATGCATTAAATCTTGCAAAAGACGAAAGCTACGATTCAGAATCTGCATCAACCTACGGCATATGGGATGTTCCCAAGGCATATTTCCACTTGTATGAGGAAGGTCAGGTTAAGCTTGACCTGAGACATCCTGTTGATGCTTTTGGAGGACAGATTGCTCTTGACGTAATTAAACAAGCCTATTTGAAGCATGTTTCACAGCAGTGGTGTGCGTTTAAAGTATCAGATGAATATATCCCAAATCCCGCACATCCTCTACAGGGCGACTACGATTGCGGACTCTTTGGACTATACAGAACCAATGTAGGGCCTGATACTGCGGGAAATGACCTGATGGAAAACCTTAAAACCTACGCGGTTCAGGAAGAGGAGGAACGCATAGCTTTAGAGGCAGAGGAAAAGAGGAAAGCTGAAGAAGAGGCTAAGATCAAGGCAGAACAGGAAGAACAGAAGGCAATAGAAGAGGAAGAGCAGAAGAAGGAAGAAGAGAAGAAGAGTGCTTCCAACATTATTACAATTGTGCTTATTGCTGTTCTTGCCCTTGTTGTTCTTGGAGCTGTAGCAATAGTTGTAATGACCTCTGTAAGACGCTCAAGAAGACGTCGACACAGAAGAAAGAGATAATTGGTGGGGGATGTATAAATTAAAACAAGATTCAATTAATCGTATATTTGTATTGGTGCTGGCGTCTACATTAACAGTTTCGGGCTGCAGCCTTGGGAAATCATCCGAGACAGGCAAAGACGGAATAGAATGGGAGTCAGTTGGGGGTGAAGCTGCGGAAGACTTAAATTCTGCAGAAAACTCAGAATTATCCCAAACCGAGGAAACTGCTCCCGCAGAAACTTATCAGACCGTTACTGCAGGAACACCGGAGGAAGTGGGACTTAACACCAATACCCTTAAGCTTATTGACGACATGATGGAAGTGCAGATGGACTATGGCTTTTCAGGGGCTCAGCTTGCTGTAATAAAAGACGGAAAGCTGGTTGTAGATAAGGCCTGGGGTGTTACAAACGGCTATGTTGCTCCACAGATTGACAGCGAGGGCAATATCCTTTCGGATGCTTATGTAGATAAATCGTCTGCTCCCATAACATCGGATACCATGTTCGACCTGGCATCCAATACCAAGATGTTTGCCACAAATTTTGCTGTTCAGAAGCTGGTTTATGATGGCAAATTGGATATCCATAAGAGAGTCTGTGAGTATATTCCCGAATTTAAGGACAGGGAGGGAGATGACCAGATAAAGGGAAAGACCGAGATTAAAGTATCTGACCTTTTGTCTCATCAGGCGGGATTTCCGGCTGACCCCTGCTATCACAATAACGATGCTGCCATGATTAAGCAGTATCCTGATCTTTTTTGCCAGGACAGAAATGAGATTCTTTCAAAGATTATAGATACTCCCCTTAAATACGAGCCTGGAACTGAGAGAGAGTATTCTGACGTTGATTACATGATTCTTGGCTTTATAGTTGAAAAGATTACAGGCAAAAGGCTTGATGAGTATGTGAAAGAAGAGTTCTATGACAAGATGGGACTTACTCACATGACTTTCAATCCCCTTGAGAATGGCTTTTCAAAGGAAGATTGCGCAGCAACGGAACTTAACGGTAACACCAGACAGGGAAGATTTATATATGACAATGTGAGAAGAGAGACTGTCTGGGGCGAGGTTCATGATGAGAAAGCCTACTACTGCATGGATGGTGTATCGGGACATGCTGGACTTTTTGGAAGCGCAAGGGAACTTGCGAAGCTATGCCAGGTGATGATTAACGGCGGTGGCTGGGGAGAAGAGCAGTTCTTCGACCAGAGCACTATAGATATGTTTACTTCGCCTGTGGATCCCGAAACTCTTGACTGGGGCCTTGGGTGGTGGCTAAAAGACAGTAATGATAACCCGGGAAGAACAAACTATTTTGGTTTGGAATCTTCCATCGGGACCTTTGGACACACAGGCTGGACCGGAACCATTACACTGATTGATCCGGATAAGAAACTAATTATTGTTTATCTTGCAAGCACCAAGAATTCCCCTGTCATAGACAGAATGAAGAATGGAAATGATTTTGTTGGTAACAATGTTTCCATGGGAAGTCTTGGGCTTACGCCGAATCTGATATATGAGGCTTTGAACTCGAACAATGACGCATCTATAGATGCTTTGCTTGTGGAGATGGTTAACCAGAGAATAAGGTCTCTGGATCCTCACTATGATAAATACGATGAATGGCCCCATGTAACGGATGCAGTTGCCTGGGTGGAGACTCTCTTAAGGAGAGCAGAGGAAAGAAAGAATTCAGTGCTTAAAGATGGTGGAATTAAAGCAGCTGAGACCCTGTTATTAAGGGCGGAAGAGAAGGCCACTCATCCTAAATCTTTGGATGCTTTACGACAGAAACTGCCGGGCTTGATAGATAGATTTAAATCTCTGGAGGTTTCGGATTTTACTCCAAGTTACGGAGAATTTGAGGTGCTTCCCACCAATATTTCCACTTGGGATAATTATGAAAATAAACCACGAGTTTCCTTCCCTTCACCAAGAGGCGATACGGTTATGGCAAACATGGTAGCTCAATGTACCACGTTCTATGCCATCGCAGAAGGTTATGGCCAGTTTGCAGTGAGAGTTTTGGAGCCGGAGAAGATTGGTAACCTTAGAATATTTGTAAACGGATATGAGGTGGATTGCTCACAGATTAAAGACAATCCCACTGAAGAGTACATGATAGATATAAGCAAAGTTTCGAGAAACGACTTTAATATCATTCAGGTTACGGGCCTTGATATATTCAGCGAGGAGCCTGAAGAGATAGTTGAGATTGTATACGGCTAAGAAAGGAAAATAGTAAGACGATTCTGAACAATTAAGATTATTTGCAAAATATTGAAAATTAGGATATAGTCTAATTACGAAAATAATTAAGTAATCTTAAAGGGGGGACCTTAGATGGCTTCTTTAAAGGATATATCCATTAAATGTGGGGTGTCCATTGCAACAGTCAGTAAGGCCATAAACAACAAAAAGGACGTAAGTGACGAAACCAAAGATCAGATTCTGAAGGCGGCAAGAGAGCTGGGGTATTGCTTTTCGGCTAGAACTCTTAATGCAACAAGGACATACAGCCTGGGAGTTTTGTTTGTTGACGAATCTCACAGCGGGCTTAAGCATGATTACTATGCCGGAGTTTTGGACAGCTTTAAACGTACATCAGAGGATCACGGCTACGATATTACGTTTATTAACTCAAGCACCAAACAGCCTCATCCCATGACTTATCTGGACCATTGCAGACAACATGGCTTTGACGGAGTTGTGCTGGCTTCGATTGATTTTGGAAGCAGCGAAGTCAGGGAGTTGATTTCCAGTGACTTGCCTGTTGTAACCATAGACCACGTTTTTGACAACAGAGTATCTGTAATGTCGGACAATGTGGGTGGTATGAACGAGCTGATGGAATATATAATTTCCAGGGGTCACCGTAAAATAGCTTATATTCACGGCACTTCATCAGCTGTTACCAGTGGTCGCCTCGCAGGCTTTTTCCGTGCGGCAGAGCGATTTGGAATAGTGATTCCGGATGAATATATAGTCGAGGTGCCTTACCGTAATGTTGAGGAAACTTATATGGCCACAGAGTCATTGCTTGGTTTGAGGAATCCTCCAACCTGCATTCTCTTTTCGGATGACTTTGCCGGAATGGGTGGACTTAATGCCATAAGAGCAAGGGGACTTAGGGTGCCTGAAGATATATCGGTTGCAGGCTTTGACGGCATGCGTGCACTCCAGTATCTGGATCCGAGGCTGACCACTATAATACAGGATGCGGAATCGATTGGAAGAGTGGCGGCAGAGAAGCTTATTGGGCTGATTGAGAACCCCAGAACAACCATAGTAGAACAGGTAGTGGTGCCAGGCAGACTTGCTGAGGGCCATACAGTAGCCGATATTTCTGCAAGAAACAGATAATAAGAATTCGAAATCAAAATAATAAAGCGATAATAACGAAAAAAGTTTCGTTATTATCGCTTTTATTTTGTGCAAATCGCACCCAATTAGAACTATATGTCAGCAATTGCTGCTATCATATACAACATATTGTACGAATTGACAAAAACATAGCCTGGAAATCTTGTAAAATTGTGCACAACGCCTTATACTGAACTTACTTAAATAGTTTCGCTATATTTATCGTTATTTTACTAGTTTTTTCTTAAAGGGAGGAAAAATGATGAAAAGAAAGATGTTATCGCTACTTCTTGCTACATCCATGTTGGCAACGATTTTTGTCGGATGTGGCAATGCTTCCGCTGATACAGCCGCTGATAAGAGCGAAGCGACTGTCGATGCAGGGACAGAAACCTCAGCTGAGGCTACAGAAACCTCAGCAAACGAAGAAGAGACTGCAGGTTTTCCCAAGTCTGATGTATACAAGGGAGAAACAGACCAGCAGACCTACCCCATCAGTGATGAGAAGATTACTTTAACATACTGGTATCCTAATGCCGGATCAATCGGAACACTTGCTGATTATAATGACAGTGAGTTTTTCCAGTGGCTTGAAGAGAAAACAAACATTCACATTGAGTTTATTGTGCCTGCTGCAGGTGAAGAGAGTCAGTCTTTTAACAACCTTTTCATTTCAGGAGACTTGCCTGATATCATGTATACCCAGCCTCAGAACTTTATGTACCGTGACGGCATGGATGCTGCAATCGATGATGGTTATATTGCTGATATCAGTGAGCACCTTGACTGGGCACCTAACTATGTAAGCTGGCTTAACAGCATTGATACAGCCAAGCAGGACGTTTATACCGATGCTGGTAAGATGTATGGCTTCTGGAGTTTCTGGGACAACATGGAAAACGGTTATGCCGACCAGGGACTTTCAATCCGTAAGGATTTCCTTGACAAAGTTAAAATGGATGTTCCCACAACCTATGACGAGTGGGAAACAGTCCTTACAGCATTTAAAGATCAGCTTGGTATTGAGGCTCCCTTCTATACATCAAAGTATGGAATTGACCATGGTGAGTTTATGGCCGGTTTCGGAATTGCTCCCAGATTTTACCAGGTGAACGGAGAAGTTAAGTTTGGTCCCATGGAAGATGGTTTCAAGGATTACCTTACACTCCTTAATGACTGGTATAAGAAAGGCCTTCTTGACCCTGATTTCGCAACCAGAAAATCCTCAGGTGTTGCTGCTGACAATGACATGATTCTTAATGACAAAGTCGGTGCACTTATTGACTGGGGTACACGTATGACAGATGCATACATCTCAAGAGGAGCAACCAACCCTGACTTCTATGCAGTTGCAGCTCCTCAGCCTAAAAAGAGCGCATCAGACCCTGATCCTGCATGGAGAGATGTTAATAACAACTACCGTGATATTCAGGCTGTTTGCCTTACTGTAAATGCCAACAGTGAGCACCTTGAAGAGGCTATTCGTTGGGTCGATGCATTCTATGCAAAAGACGTTTATTTGAATGCTAACTACGGTATCGACAGCGAGAAGGATACCGTATGGTATGAGGCAGAAGACGGCCATCGTATCGGAATCTACGATTTCAGATACAGCAATCCTGACGGACTTGATTCCGCTACAGTGGCAGCAAAATACTGGGCAAAGAACCCTCCCATCAGATGCGAGGCAGCACAGATTGAGCAGATGCCCGCTGACAGAGCGGAGTCCTATGCAGTTTGGTCCAAATATGCACCTACAAACTACATTCCTGTAACAGTTACCATGACTTCTGACGAGAATGCGGAGTATACACAGTACTTTACAGACATAGAAGCATATATTCAGGAGAATGAGGTCAAGTTCATCAATGGAGAGAGATCTCTTGATGAGTATGACGCTTACAGAGAAACACTTAAGGAGATGGGTATCGAAAAGTGTATCGCTATTAAGCAGGCAAGCCTTGATCGTTATAACAACAGATAATTTCACAAGGTGAAAAATATGAGTTCTAATAAACCAACATGTCCGAGAAAGACTTTCGGACAAAGGCTCAAACTTGATATTAAGAATCATTGGCAAATGTATTTGCTGGCACTGCCGGTTGTGCTATATTTTCTCATTTTTAATTACGCGCCGATGTTTGGCATTGCCATGGCATTTGAAAAGTTTCAGATCAAGAAGGGCATTTTTGGGAGTCAATTTGTGGGACTTACCCATTTTCAAAGATTCTTTACGTCCCCTTATTTTTGGAGACTCCTTAGAAATACACTTTTAATCAGCTTTTACGGACTTTTGTTCTCGTTCCCGTTACCTATTATTTTTGCGCTTTGCCTTAATGAGGTCAGGAACAAAAAGTTTAAGAAGGCAGTTCAGACCATTTCATATCTGCCGTATTTTATTTCGGTAGTAGTTGTTGTATCAATCCTTTTCGATTTCGGAAAAGCAAATGGTCTGATCACAAATATAGCAAATGTGTTTGGCTGGGACGGAGGTGCAGTTATATCTTCCGCCAAGTGGTTCAGGAGTTTGTATATAGGCTCCAATCTCTGGCAGCATTTGGGCTATAACTCGATTATATTTATTTCGGCATTGGCTGCTGTGGACCCTACGCTTTATGAAGCGGCAAGAATTGACGGAGCGGGGCGGTGGAAGCAGACACTTCATGTTACACTTCCGGGAATAGCTTCCACAATTATTGTCCTGCTGATTTTGAGGCTTGGTCAGATCATGGGCGTTGGATATGAGAAGGTAATCCTGATGTATGGACCTTCAACATATGAAACTGCAGACGTGATTTCCAGCTATGTTTACCGAGTGGGTATTCTGGACGCAGATTACAGTTATTCAACAGCTGTGAACCTGTTTAATTCACTGGCAAATATGATAGTTCTGTTTTCTGCTAACTTCATCAGCCGCAAGGTTAATGAAACAAGCATCTGGTAAAGGCGGTGTGAATTATGAATAAACGATCTACAGGTGAAAAAATATTTGCAGTATTCAACACCATATTTCTGCTGCTTTTATGTGTTGCATTCTTTCTTCCGGTGTGGCACGTGGCTATGGGTTCCATCAGCGACCCTTTAAAGGTCGCTGCAACCAGCGGCCTTTACCTTAAACCACTGGGTGAAGCAACACTTGGCGGATACAGATTGATTCTGCAGAATTCCACCATACTCAGAGCTTATGGTAATACCCTTATCTATGTTGTGGCGGCAACGACACTTGGCCTTGTAATGAATATACTTGCAGCCTATGTCATGAGCACCAAGGGGCTGCTTTTTGGAAAACCGTTTTCATTATTTGTGGTATTCACAATGATTTTTAACGGCGGCCTTGTACCTACTTTTATGGTTGTCAATAAGTTAGGCATGATGGACACCAGGTGGGCACTTATAATACCGGGGGCATTGTCGGCCTATAACATAATCATTATGAGAACCTCATTTGCAGAAATACCCGGAGAAATGCTGGATGCAGCCCGTATCGATGGGGCCAGTGAGTTCAGGATTCTGACGAATATTATCCTTCCTGTCAGCAAATCCATAATTGCAGTAATAGTTTTGTTCTATGCTGTACAGCATTGGAATGCATGGTTTAATGCGGCATTATATCTGCAAAAATCAAGGGATCTCTACCCTTTGCAGCTTACTCTTCGCGAGATAGTGCTCCAGGCAACAGAGAACTCCATTGTGGCGGATGCGGATGGGCAGGATGTCATGATATTCCGACCGTTAATAAAATACGCTACGATAATGATTTCGATTATACCGATGATGGTGCTTTATCCTTTCGTTCAGAAATATTTCGTAAGCGGTGTAATGATAGGTTCAGTAAAAGGGTAAAAATATATAGATTCAGGAGATTAGTATGGAATATAAAACACTAAAACCCTTCCCAAAGGATTTCTTATGGGGTGGCAGCTCGTCTGCATATCAGTGTGAGGGAGCCTGGGATGAGGACGGCAAGAGTCCTTCAGTACAGGACTGCAAGCCTATTGAACCCGGTACCAGTGATTGGAAAGTCTGCTCTGACCATTACCACCGGTTTAAAGAGGATATTGCCCTTATGGCGGAGATGGGATTTAGGGAGTTTCGCTTTTCGATTCCCTGGACACGTATTATCCCGGATGGTGATGGTGAGATTAACCCAAAGGGCGTTGCACACTATCACGAAGTTATCGATGAGTGCTTAAAGTATAGTATCGAGCCGGTTGTTACTCTTTACCATTTCGACTTGCCTCAGGTTCTGCAGGATAAGTACGGTGGATGGGCTAACAGGCAGTGCATTGATGACTTTGTAAGGTACTGCGAAGTTTGCTTTAAAGAATATGGAAGCAAGGTTAAGTACTTCCTTACAATCAATGAGCAGAACATGATGACTATGTACAACATGGGCGAGCATAAGGATGACAAGGAAAGATTTCAGGCTAATCATCATATGATTGTAGCTATGGCTAAGGCCATTATTCGCTGCCATGAGCTGTGCAAATCCAAAATTGCTCCTGCCCCCAATATTTCATGTGTATATCCTGCTTCATCTGCGCCTCTTGATAATCTGGCGGCGGCAGACTATGACCAGTTTAGAAACAGGCTTTATCTTGACCCCATTGTGCTTGGTGAGTATCCGGAAGCTTTATGCGAATATTTCCGTCAAAGGGGATATATGCCTGATATAACCGATGAGGACCGCGAGGTTATGAAGGCCGGACGACCGGATTTTATAGCCTTTAACTATTACGGAGCGGCCACGGTAAAGTTTGTCTCCATCGAGGATGGCGAGAAAGCCAAGGCAGCGGGACGTAAGGAAGGCGCAAATAAAGAGGAATTTATGATTGGAATGCAGACAGAGCCTGGTATGGCAGTAAGTGTCAGCAATCCTCTTCAGGATACAACCCCCTACAATATGGGAATAGATCCCGTAGGCCTTCGCCTTACATTAAGACAGTTATGGGAGAGATACAGACTTCCTCTTCTTATAACCGAGAACGGCTGTGGTGTGGTGGATGAACTTACTTCTGACGGCAAAGTTCATGATGACTATCGTATAGATTATCTTAGAAAGCACATTATTGCCTGCAGAGAAGCCATAACAGACGGCGTAAACCTTATTGGTTATTCACCCTGGTCTGCTTTCGACCTTATTTCAACGCATCAGGGCATAACGAAAAGATATGGCTTTATTTACATAAACAGGGACGAATTCGACCTGAAAGATCTTGCCAGAATAAAGAAGGACTCCTTCTATTGGTACAAGAAGTGTATCGAAAGCAATGGAGAGAATCTGGACTAAAAAAGAATTCAGAATACGTAATAAGAGGAGAATGACATGGAAAAATGGGCTAGGCTTCTATATCAGCCGGCACTTCCACTTTATGAAGGAAAAAGGACAACCGCGAGCAAGGAGCATGTGGATATAACGAGACAGGCAGCTGTAGAAGGCATGGTTCTTCTGAAAAACACCAATTCAGTGTTGCCGTTTAAAACTTCTGAGAAGGTGGTCCTTTTTGGAAAAGCATCGGTAGAATACGTAAAGGGAGGCGGCGGATCGGGAGATGTATCCTGCGCTTATGTCCGTTCTCTCTATGATGGATTAAAGATCAGAGGCGTTGAAGTATACGAGCCCCTTGCGGATTTTTATACAAAGGAAATGGAGAAACAGTATACAGAAGGATATGTGCCCGGTATGACAATTGAACCTGTCGTGCCTCAGGACATTTTGGAGGGTGCTGTAAAGTTTTCTGATACTGTGATAATAGTTTTGAATCGGTATTCGGCAGAAGGCTGGGATCGTTGTGATATAGAGTGCAACAACGAATTTAATCCTTGGCCTCCCAAACCCAGCCTGCCGAAGCTGTCAGCCACAATCTTCCCTAAGGGGGACTTTTACCTGTCTCCCAGGGAAGAAGAAATGATTACGACTGTAACGGAAAAGTTTAAAAGAGTTATAGTTGTCCTCAATACAGGTGGAGTAATTGACTGCCGATGGATACGTGATAATGACAGAATATCGGCTGCACTTATTATGGGACAGGCAGGTATGGAAGGCGGTGTTGCAGCTGCGGACATACTTCTTGGCCTTGAAACTCCATCAGGTAAACTCTCGGATACATATGCCGGAGAGCTGTCTGATTATCCTTCAACGGAAGGGTTTCACGATTCCTTTGACTATGCAGAGTATACCGAGGATATTTACGTAGGTTACAGATATTTTGAGACAATACCCGGCGCAGCCGAAAAGGTGGTATATCCTTTCGGTTATGGGCTTTCATATACATCCTTTAAGGAGGAGGCAGTTAAAGCCGAAGTAAATGGTGATGGCTTCGACCTTGAGGTCAGAGTTACCAATACCGGTACTGTTAAGGGCAAGGATGTTGTAGCAGTATATGCATCTGCTCCTTTTGGAAAACTTGGCAAAGCTGCAAGAGTTCTTGTGGATTTTGCCAAGACAAAGGAGCTGCTTCCGGGAGAGAGCGCGGTAGTTACTCTTCATTGGAGCAGGTATTCCATGGCTTCATACGATGACATGGGACGCGTGAGCGAAGCGTGTTATGTACTTGAAGCAGGCGTATATAAGTTCTATTTGGGAGCTGATGTTCATACAGCCACGAAGATTGATTTTGAGTTTAACCTTGGCAGAGACGAGGTTTTGGACAGGCTTTCACACAAGCTTGTGCCCGTTGAACTGTCAAAGAGAATGTTAGGTGACGGATCATATGAGGAGCTTCCAAAGGGTGAGCATAGAGATATAAACGAGTGCCTGTTTGAAAAGATGCTGCCCGGAACTGAAGAAGCAATGGCGCCGGAGGTTCGTTACGTGTCAAGGCACCTCCTTATGAAGACCGTTAAGGAAGGGGCAAAGACCCTTAAAGATGTTGCCGATGGGAAAGTAACTCTTGATGAGTTTATGGCACAGTTAACTGACGATGACTTGATTTTCCTGATTGGTGGACAGCCCAACACCGGAGTCGGTAATGTATACGGTTTCGGTAATATGCCTGAATACGGAATACCAAATGCCCAGACTGCAGACGGACCTGCCGGAGTCAGAATTGAAAAGGATACGGGAGTAGTAACAACGGCTTTCCCCTGTTCCACAATGATAGCAAATACCTGGAGCCGTGAAATCGCCAGGGCCGTGGGATTTGCCGGAGGTGAGGAATTAAAGGAGAACAACCTTTGTGTATGGCTTACTCCTGCAATCAATATTCACAGGAATCCAATGTGTGGAAGAAACTTTGAGTACTACTCTGAGGATCCTTATCTTACAGGTAAGCTGGCGGGAGAACTGGTTGCCGGAATACAGGAGAATCAGGTTGGAGCTTGCGTAAAGCACTTTGCCTGCAACAATAAGGAGACCAACCGCAAGCATTCAGATTCGAGAGTTTCGGAGAGGGCTTTAAGAGAAATATATTTGAAGGCCTTTGAAATCATTGTAAAGGAAGTCAATCCCTACACTATAATGTCTTCCTACAATGCAATTAACGGTATCAGAACAGCGGAAAACAGAGAACTTCTTACAGGAATTCTGAGAGACGAGTGGAAGTATGACGGCCTTGTAATGACAGACTGGTGGAGCCGTTCGGAGCACTATAAGGAAATTCTCGCAGGAAATGACCTTAAGATGGCAACGGGCTATCCGGACCGTGTAGAAAAGGCCATTGAACTTGGAGCATTAGGACACGATGATTTATATATTTGCGCAAAGAGAGTGCTGGAAACAATATTGAAGTTTTAACCAAAAGAAGAGGCTGGGATTTAACCCAGCCTCTTTTCTTCTTTATCTTCTGAATTTAAGTTGTTATATGCGGTGGAAAGCATCAGCTTGATTCGATTAAGCTGGTTAACCTCGCTGGCACCGGGATCGTAATCGATGGCTACGATGTTTGATTCGGGATGGCGACGTCTAAGCTCCTTAATAACACCTTTTCCAACTACGTGGTTGGGGAGACAGCCGAAGGGCTGTGTGCATACGATGTTAGGAGTGTTGTTGTGAATGAGCTCAAGCATTTCACCGGTCAAGAACCATCCTTCACCTGTCTGGTTTCCTAATGATACAATCTCGGAAGCTGCCTTTGCAGTTTCGTAGATATCAGCGGGAGGCAGGAAGTGAGTACTCTGTTTAAACTCATCACTTGCGGCGCCTCTAAGCCTTTCTATTGCCCAGATACCAAGCTTGCTTATGTCGGCAGATTTCTTGGATGTGCCAAGGTATTCGGCCTTAAATATCTGGTCGTAGAAGCAGTAGAGAAGGAAGTCGGCAAGTTCAGGAACCACAGCTTCGGCTCCTTCCGATTCAAGAAGTTCCACCAGATGGTTGTTGCCGGTGGGGGAGAACTTGACAAGGATTTCTCCAACTACACCGACTCTGGGTTTCTTAAGCTCTTCATCAATAGCGATGGCATCAAATTCTCGAATAATCTGACGGCACATCTTGTTGAATTTAAAGAGAGACAGGTGCTTGCCTACCAGGAATTCATTACACTTTTTAAGCCATTTTTCGTGGAGAGCATCGACGCTGCCCTTGTTTAATTCGTAAGGGCGCATTCTGTAGACGCACTTCATGAAAATATCACCGAACTCTGCGGCAAGGCAGATGCGATAGAGCATGTGAATTCCAATCTTGAATCCCGGATTGCTCTCAAGCTTACTCAAGTTGAGAGAAATAACCGGAATCTGTTCCATTCCAGCTTTTCTTAAGGCTCTTCTGATGAAACCGATATAGTTTGTGGCACGACATCCGCCACCGGTCTGACTCATGACTACCGCAGTTCTCTCAAGGTCATACTTGCCTGAATTGAGGGCTGACATAATCTGTCCAACCACAAGGAGAGAAGGATAACACGCGTCATTATTAACATATTTTAACCCGGTATCAATGGCGGAACGGTTGTCATTGTTAAGGACAACCAGGTTATAACCGCAGGAGTTGAAAGCGGGGCCTATGAGGTCGAAATGTATAGGTGACATCTGGGGGCAGAGAATGGTGTAGTTCTTTCTCATGTCCTCGGTAAAGTATACCCTGTGGTATGCTGAGGAACCAAGCTTTCTGACCTCGCCCTTTTTCTCCTTAACCTTAAGAGCAGCAATAAGGGATCTGACTCTGATTCTTGCGGCTCCCAGGTTGTTGACTTCATCAATCTTAAGACAGGTATAAATCTTGTCAGATGCAGAAAGAATATCGTTTACCTGATCGGTGGTAACAGCATCAAGTCCGCAGCCGAAGGAGTTAAGCTGAATTAAATCCAGGTCATCTCTCTTTGTTACATAGTTTGCTGCGGCATAGAGCCTTGAGTGATACATCCACTGATCGGATACAATAAGAGGTCTTTCCGGAGGAGCAAGATGTGAAACTGAATCCTCAGTGAGTACAGCAATGTTATAACTGTTAATAAGCTCAGGAATACCGTGGTTAATTTCGGGGTCAATATGATAGGGACGACCTGCAAGGACGATGCCTCGAATATGGTTGTCCTCCATATATTTAAGAACTTCTTCGCCCTTCTTTCGCATATCGTTACGAGCGTTATTTAACTCATTCCAGGCCTTGGCAATGGCTTCCTTGACTTCAGATGCGGGAAGTTCTTTAAATTCTTTAACCAGGGCTATTTCAACGGTTTCCTTGCTTGAGAATGAAAGGAAGGGATTTCTGAACTTAACCTCCCCATGGCATATGGCCTCTACGTTATTCTTGATATTCTCTGAGTAAGAAGTAACGATGGGGCAGTTATAGTGGTTATTTGCTTCCTTAAACTCGTTTCTTTCATAGAATACGGCAGGGTAGAAGATGAAATCGGGATTCTGCTTTATAAGCCATTCCACATGTCCGTGTGCCAGCTTTGCGGGATAGCACTCGGATTCACTGGGAATGGATTCGATTCCAAGTTCATATATCTTACGGTTTGAGACAGGTGAAAGAATAACCCTGTAACCAAGTTCCGTAAAGAAGGTATGCCAGAAGGGATAGTTGTCATACATATTAAGAACTCTGGGAATGCCCACAGTTCCCCTTTTGGCCGCATCGGCCTCAAGAGGTTCATATGAGAAGTATCTCTTAAGCTTATATTCAAAAAGGTTGGGAACGTTGTTCTTGTTCTTTTCCTTGCCCAGGCCTCTTTCACAACGGTTTCCGGAAATAAACTGACGACCTCCGGAGAACTTGTTGATGGTGAGACGGCAGGCGTTGGTACAGCCCTTACATTTGGCCATTGAAGTCTCAAATTGAAGCGCATTAATCTGGTCAAAGGTAAGCATTGTGGTTTCATAGCCGTCGCTGAAACGCTCCCTTGCAATCAGAGCCGCACCGAAAGCACCCATGATACCTGCAATATCAGGTCTTATAGCTTCGCAGTTGGCAATCTTTTCAAAAGAACGAAGAACAGCGTCATTGTAGAAGGTTCCGCCCTGGACAACAATTTCTCTTCCAAGTTCAGATGCGTCGGAAACCTTTATAACTTTAAACAGGGCATTCTTAATAACGGAATATGCAAGACCTGCTGAAATATCTGCAACACTTGCGCCTTCCTTCTGTGCCTGTTTAACTTTCGAGTTCATAAATACGGTACAGCGGGTACCCAGGTCTATGGGGTGTTTGGCAAATAAAGCCTCCCCTGCGAAATCCTCAACAGAGTAATTCAAGGACTTTGCAAAGGTTTCGATGAAGGAACCGCAGCCTGATGAGCATGCTTCATTAAGCATTACAGAGTCTACGGTCTGATTCTTGATCTTGATGCATTTCATATCCTGGCCGCCTATATCGAGGATACAGTCGACATTGGGATTGAAAAATGCGGCAGCGTAGTAATGAGCAACAGTCTCGACTTCGCCATCATCAAGAAGGAAAGCAGCCTTCATAAGAGCCTCACCGTAACCTGTTGAGCAGGCTCTGACGATCTTAACATCAGCAGGTAAAATCTTTTCTATCTCCTTAAAAGATCTGATGGCGGTACTTAAGGGAGAACCGTCATTGGAACTGTAGAAGGAATATAATAAATCACCATTCTCAGAAACAAGAGCAATCTTTGTGGTTGTGGAACCTGCATCGATTCCAAGGTAGGCATTGCCCTTATATGAGGCCAAATCGGCAGTCTTTACATGGTGAATGCTGTGACGAACCTTAAACTCTTCGTATTCGCCCTCGTCGGCGAAGAGAGGCTCCATTCTGGCAACCTCAAACTCCATCTTAATGTCGGATGAAAGCTTATCAACCATTTCCTTCATGGTGTAGTGGCAGTCATCCTTGGCATTCATTGCTGAACCCATAGCAGCGAAAAGGTGGGAGTTATCAAGTTCGATGGTATGCTCCTCATCAAGCTTTAAGGTTCTTATAAACGCAGCCTTTAATTCTGTAAGGAAGTGGAGAGGACCGCCAAGGAAAGCAACATGGCCCCTTATGGGTTTGCCGCAGGCAAGACCTGAAATGGTCTGGTTGACAACCGCCTGGAAAATGGAAGCGGATAAGTCTTCCTTTGTGGCACCCTCATTAATCAAAGGCTGAATATCAGTCTTGGCAAATACACCACATCTGGCAGCGATGGTGTACAGGGATTTATAATCTTTGGCATACTCATTAAGACCGGCGGCATCAGTCTGGATAAGGGATGCCATCTGGTCGATAAATGAACCTGTACCTCCGGCACAGATTCCGTTCATTCTCTGTTCAACGTTGCCCCCTTCAAAGTAAATAATCTTTGCATCCTCACCGCCAAGCTCGATGGCAACGTCGGTTTTGGGCGCAAAGACCTTAAGAGAAGTGGCAACTGCTATAACTTCCTGGGTAAAGGGAACTTCGAGATGATTGGCCAAAGTTAAGCCGCCTGATCCGGTAATCATAGGGTGGACAGTGATGTCTCCCAATGCGTCGTAACATAACTTCAGCAAATCCTGTAGAGTCTTTCTGATGTCTGCAAAATGTCTCTTATAATCTGAAAAGAGGAGCTTGTTATTTTCGTCAAGCACCGCTATTTTAACTGTGGTGGAACCTATATCAATACCTAAAGTGTATCGCATTTATCTGTTTCCTTCTTATTATTTATACCCCCGCGTCCAACACGCGATAAAAATTATATACCAACAAGATTTAAAAATCAATGTCATGTGGTTCACATTACCACATGTGTAATAATATATCGTTGGGACTTGAAAATGGCGAAATAATATGGTAAAGTCATTTCCCGTGAGTTCGAAACCATCCTCACGTAAAACAAAACTAGGAGAATAGAAATAATGAGAAACAAAAATGTAGCAAATCTTACACGTGCTGCTATTATTGCGGCACTCTACGTTGTGCTTACTTACATAGCCAACGCCCTGGGACTGGCAAGCGGTTCCATCCAGGTCCGCTTCTCTGAAGCATTGACCATCCTTCCCTTTTTCACACCAGCAGCAATACCCGGATTGTTTGTTGGATGCCTTTTAAGCAACATCCTTACAGGCTGTGCCCTGCCGGATATCATTTTCGGATCAATCGCCACATTGCTTGGCGCTTTGGGAACATATTTCCTTAGAAAAAAGAGCCCCTGGCTTGCACCGATTTCTCCCATTGCGGCAAACACCATAATTGTTCCTTTTGTTCTTTTATATGCGTATGGTGTACAGCCCCTGTGGCTTTCATTTATTACTGTAGGCATCGGCGAGATTATTTCCTGCGGTGTACTGGGAATGCTTCTTCTTTTTGCATTAAAAAAGAGAGCCGGAGCTCTCTTTGATTAGTTCAAATACTAGAAGCAAATAATTAATAGCAAAGGAATTGTGAGTACGGAAAGAAGAGTGCTTAGGAAGACGCATCTTGCGGCAAAGCTCTCGTCGGAGCCGTACTCTTTTGCGTATAGGACAGATGTGCTGGCTGCAGGCATTGCAAGCATAATAAAGGTAATCTGCAGCGAGAAGGTGTCCTTAATAAGAAACTTAATCAAGGGGAAAAGTGCCAGGGGAATAAGTATGCTTCTTACTATGACATATACGTAAACTCTGATATCTGTGAATACTTCTTTGGGATTCATCTTGGCCAGGGTTGAACCGATGATCATCATTGCAAGGGGAGTGGTGACACTTCCTACGTAGTTAACAGCTTCCCCGATCATTGAGGGCACTCTTACATCCAAAAAGAATAAAACCAAAGCAAGAACCGATACAGAAATGCCCGGAGTCAAAAGAGTTTTGGCATTTAATTTAAATCCGGCACCTTCTGAAGCCGAATCGCTGGACACGATAATTACGCCGTAGGAATAAGCCAAAAGATTAAAGAACATATTAAATATTCCGGCATAGAGAATGGAATCGGGACCGAAGATGGCGCTTACCAAAGGGAAACCCATGAATCCCACGTTTGCAAAAATCAGGAGATATTGATATATTCCCTGAATCGATTTATCTATTCTTAAAAGTTTGGTTATGACAAAGGCAATGAGGGGAAGGATGGTGTACATTGCAAAGGCAATGATGATTAACTCGATTACCAGGGAAACATCCTTTTCACCTGTTCTGGAGATTACCGAGTTAAGAACCATGGCTGGCATAGTGCAGTAGATAATGAGCTTGGTGATACCTGAGTCTATGGCATCACCCATAATCTTTGTTTTTCTTAAAATATAACCCACACCGATTAAAATAAACAGAATAACCAGCTGGTTTATAATGACGTCAATTTGCATTATTTTTTTCTTCTTTCTTTATAAACTTTTAATTTTTATATTCTATCACAACGTAGGATAAAATGTTATAATTACTTAGTATGTTTTTGAAAAGAAAGCGAGATTTTTAAATGAATTTCATTGACAAACTTGAACGAAAATTTGGAAGGTATGCAACAGACAAGATGCCTTTCATACTGATAGCCTGCTATGCTTTGGGCTATATGATAGAGAAGATTAATTACTCCTGGATTAATTACCTGACACTTAATCCTTACCTGATTCTTAAGGGACAGGTTTGGAGACTGGTTTCATGGATTCTTATTCCGCCCTCGGAAAGCAACATTTTCTTTGTTTTGATTATGCTGTTTTTCTATTATTCCATAAGTATGTCACTGGTGAAGACCTGGGGCGTATTTAAGTACAATCTCTACATTGTGGTTGGACTGCTTTGCTCAATCATCGGAAGTTTCCTTTGCATGGGCATCTGCCAAATTTTTGTAGGTGATGTAATAGAAGTAACCGGCGCCGCAACTTTCTTCCAGATCGGAAGCCAGTATTTCAGCACCTTTTATGTAAATATGTCAATTCTTCTGGCATATGCGGCAACCTTCCCCAACGCCATGATACTGATGTTTTTCATTATCCCTTTGAAGGTAAAATGGCTAGGCTTCTTTGAAGGTGCAATTCTCCTTTATAACCTGATTGTGGGAGTTGGAAACCCTTATCACAACATCTTCTTCAGATTCGGTGTAATAAGTGCGCTATTAAACTTCGGCCTGTTTATGCTTCTTGTTAAGGGGGGCTATCGGATGAGACCTTCTCAGATAAAGAGAAGGATGAATTTTGAGAGGGAGACAAGAACCAATCAAACTATAGCAAAGCATAAATGTGCGATTTGCGGTCGAACTGATGTAACCAATCCGGAACTGGAATTCAGATTCTGCTCAAGATGTAACGGAAACTATGAGTATTGCTCAGACCATCTATTTTCACATAAACACGTGGAGTAATAACAATGAACGAAGAACAGTTTATAAATGCATTAAATAAATTGAGAGAAACAGCCTCAGAGCAGGGAAATGTTCTGTCCACAGAGCAGATTTCCGAAGCCTTTGCCGAAGTCGGATTCGAACTTAATGACGAAAGAAAGGCTCTTATAGAGGAATATCTTAACAAGAATCATATCGGAATAGATGAGTCGGTGGATCCGGACAGCTATCTTACGGAATCCGAGAAGAATTACCTTGAGGAATATCTGGACGAAATCAAACTTCTGGCAGAAGTATCCGATGGGGAAAAACGAGCTACAATTATCTCCGCACTTGCCGGCGAGGCAGATGCCAAGAAGAGAATTGTGGAACTGTTTTTGCCTTCCGTTGCCGATATAGCCAAGCTTTATACAGGCTTTGGTGTAGGTATAGAAGACCTGATAGGTGAGGGTAATGTGGCTCTTGCCATGGCTGTAGAAATGTTTGACTGTGTTGATGGCCCTGATGAGGTTGAGGGATTTATGGCAAAGCAGGCCATGGATGCCATGGAGGAGTTCATAAGGGAGAACACGGATGTCAAGAAAGCCGATGGCAAGATGCTTGACAAGATTAATAAGATAGCTGACATGGCAAAGGAACTTTCTGAAGAGCTTGGAAGAGACGTTACACCTGAGGAGCTTGCCAGGGAGAACAATATTTCCGTCAAGAGTATAATCGATGCCATGTTCATTACCGGAGATAAGATTGAGGGTATCAGTAAAGGACAGACTAAATGAGCATAACCGAAAAGAACATTACCTACGAAGATTATAAGTTTGTGCTCCAGGATACTTTAAACAATGTGGTAAGCATTGGCGCCAAGTTCTCTTATGAGGAATTATTGTCGAGGGAAGATGTACCTTTTAAATTCAAGGCCATATGCAAGAAATACCTTTTTGAAGATATGGCATCAGATACTACGCTGGAGAGTCTGATTTATCACATGGGTCCTGAGGGCTTTGGAACAGAGTGCCTTAAGCAGCTTAAGTGCAGGGTCAAATATGCAAAGCCTGTAACAAAGAAATCATTATTTGGGAAGGAACACCTCGAGTTTAAACAGTTCAATGACAAAATCGAAGATTTTGCATTGATGACACCGGAGGAAAAGGAAGAGGCAAAGATAGTTGTTCAGGAGATAAGTATCTCCAAACTGGCTCTTTCCATGTTTTCATCATAATAATTTCAAAGGATCACACAAATGGAACTAAATGAACTTAAAGGATATGAACTTATAGAAGAAAGAGAGCTTAAGGATATTAAATCCAAGGGCTATGTATTAAGACACAAAAAGACCAAAGCAAGAGTTGTGGTTATTTCTAACGACGACGATAACAAGTGCTTTGGAATCGGATTCAGAACGCCTCCGAAGGACAGCACGGGGGTCGCTCATATTATAGAACACTCGGTTTTGGAAGGTTCTGAAAGCTTTCCTGTAAAAGACCCCTTTGTGGAGCTTTGTAAGAGTTCCCTTAATACTTTCTTGAATGCACTTACCTTTCCGGACAAAACACTTTATCCGGTGGCAAGCTGTAATGATCTGGACCTTCATAATCTTATCCATGTCTATATGGATGCGGTATTGAGGCCCAATATTTATAAGAACAAGTTTATCTTCCTCCAGGAAGGCTGGAGATATGAGATGGAATCGGAGGATGATGAACTAACAATAAACGGAATCGTTTATAACGAGATGAAGGGTGCTTTTTCCAATGTTGATGACATTATGGACAGATACTCAAGAAGAAGCCTCTATCCCGATACTGTTTACGGAATTGAATCCGGCGGAGATCCCAAGTGCATACCGGATTTGACATATGAGCAGTTTTTGGATTTTCACAGAAAATACTATCATCCCTCCAACAGCTACATTTATCTTTACGGTAATGTCGATGCTGCCAAGGAACTTGATTTTATAGACAAAGAGTACCTTGATAATTACGAATATCTTGAAATAGATTCAAAGATTACCCCTCAACCTGAGTTTAAAACTTCCCGCAAAGAGGTTGTGGAGTATCCGATTTCTGAGGAAGAGAGCGAAGAGGGCAATTTCCATTACACAATGAATTATAGCATCGAAACCAGCCTTGAGGCGGTGCTTATGGATGCTGTGGATGTTTTGGACTATGCTTTATGCTCAGTTCCCGGCGCCCCTCTTAAGGAGGCCCTTATCAAAGCAGGAATCGGCGATGATGTATACAGCTCCTTTGAGTCGGGAATATATCAGCCTTATTTTTCCATTGTTGCCAAGGGCTGCAATGAGGAAGACAGGGATGAGTTTGAAAAGATAGTTAAGGATACCCTTAAGGATTTGGCCGCTAACGGAATTGATAAAAAGGCCCTTAAGGCAGGGCTCAACTACTATGAATTCAGATATCGCGAGGCGGATTACGGCTCAGATCCAAAGGGGCTTATGTACGGCATCCAGATGTTTGACAGCTGGCTTTATGATGATGCCGATCCCTTTATGCACATCCTTAGAAATTCAACCTATGAGTTCCTTAAAAAGCAGGTTGATACGGATTATTTCGAAAAGCTTATTGAGAAGTACTTCATTGACAATGTTCACTCAAGCTTTGTGGAGTTTAAGCCGGTTAAGGGCCTTGTGGCAAAGGACGAGGAAGAACTTAAAGAGAAGCTTGAAGGAATAAAAAAGAACCTTTCAAAGGATGAGATGGCTGCCATTATTAAGCAGACCATGGATTTAAAGGAGTGGCAGGAGGAGGAAGACACACCTGAGGCTTTGGCCACAATTCCTATGCTTTCAAAGAAGGATCTTAAGAGAGATGCCAGAAGATTCGTCAATGAGGAAAGACAGGAGAAGGGAGTCAAAACTCTTTTCCATAACGTATATACCAATGAGATTGCTTATCTGAGAATGGTATTCGATGTTTCCTGCCCTCAGGAAGATCTGCCGTACCTTGCTTTATATAAGAATATCATTGGCCTGGTTAATACAAAGAACTATAACTATGGGGAACTGTTCAGTGAAATTCACCTGGCAACAGGCGGAATTTCCTCTGTATTAAACATTTATCCCAGAGTTGATTCAGACAGAACCACCTTCACCTTCGATATGAAGGCCAGTGTCATGTATGACAATATTGAAAGAGCCTTTGAACTTCTGAAGGAGATAATGTTTACCTCAGACTTTACCGACAAGGAAAGACTGAGAGAACTGATTAATGAGATATACGCCAGATTCCAGAGCTCGATTATGTCTGCGGGACATGTTTTTGCCTATTTAAGAAGTTTAAGCGGCATTTCCAAAGCGGCATATATTAACGATGTTACCGATGGATTGGGATTCTTCGAATGCCTTGAGAGATGGTACAAGGATTTTGATGAGTGTGCAGATGAGATAATTGCCAAGATTGATAAGGTTTCCAAAGATTTATTCTGCATAGACAACGTGATGCTTGATATCACCTGCGACGAGGAAGGATATAAGAAGACGGTGAAAGCAATGCCGATTCTTTTTGACACGTTTTATCCTGCCATGGGTCCCAAAGAAGAGCCAAGACTTGAATTACAGAGTGAGAAACAGGGACTTAAAAACAGCGCGCAGATTCAGTATGTTGCCTGTGGCGGAAACTATAAGGACAAGGGCTTAAGCTATACAGGAGTAATCAACGTTTTAAAGGTTATTCTTTCATACGATTATCTCTGGTCGGAGGTGAGAGTAAAGGGCGGAGCCTACGGATGTATGAATATTATCTCAAGAAACGGAGATGGATGCTTCGTATCCTACAGGGATCCCAACCTTAAAGAAACCATCGAAGCCTTTGAGAATTGTGCAGACTACATCGCTGGATTCGACGAGGATGATATGGCTCTTACCAAGTATATAATAAGCGCCATTGGTAACCTTGACACACCTCTTACACCTGCAGCAAGGGGGTTCAACTCATTGAGCGCATATATGAGCGGAATCACCGATGAAATGGTGCAAAGGGAGAGAGAACAGGTAATTGACGCAACTGTGGAAGATATAAGAAAGTGCTCGGAATTAATCCGAGGCTTTATGGAGGACCACACCTTATGCGTTGTAGGTAATGCCGGAAAGATTGAAGAAAACAAAGAGTTATTTGACAGTACAAAAACCATTTTTACAGTTTAAACTTTTTGTGGAGGATAAGATTATGAAAAAGACAAGTATTAAAGCAGGCTTTATTGCAGCATTAATGGTAGCGGTATTAAGTTTCCCTGCCTGCGGCGATTCAGACTCTTCAGCAGGCAACTATAAGTACTCTGAACCTGCAATGGCTGAAAGCGCAGCTTATGACTATGAGTATGATTATTCAGAGCCGGAATATGCTGAGGAGGCAAAGGTCACAACCGACGCAAACACAGGTGTTGAGGTGAGCGAAAGCAATACTTCAAACAGAAAACTCATTAAAACAGTTAACATGACAGTCGAGACCAAAGAGTTTGACAGCCTTATTTCGGGTATTGAGGAGCAGGTTAATTCCACCGGCGGATACGTTGAATCATCCAATATCTCAAACAATAACTACTACAGCAACAGAGATACGGTAAGATATGCAAGCTATACCGTAAGAATTCCTGCCAATCAGCTGAACTCTTTCCTTGAGAGAGTGAAGGGCGTATCAAACGTTATTTCCATGAATCAGGATGTAAGGGATGTAACTCTTTCATACACCGATATGGAGAGCCATAAGAAATCTCTTCAGACAGAGCAGGAAAGACTCCTTGCACTTTTAGAGAACGCTGACAACATGGAAGACATCATTACAATCGAGGAGAGACTTTCAGAAGTCAGATACGAAATAGAGAGCATGGAAAGTCAGCTTCGTGTAATGGACAATCAGGTGGATTACAGCACCGTTTACATTGACATAACCGAGGTTAAGGAACTTACCGTTGTTGATCCCGAAACCGACGGCGAGAGAATGGTAAGACGTTTCAAAGAGAACATTTACGATATCGGCCGTGGATTCAAGGAGTTTGGTATCGGATTTGTTATTTCCCTTCCTTACCTTGTGGTATGGGCAGTGATTATCCTCATTATCGTTTTGATTGTAAGAGGAATAATCAAGCACAATAAGAAGAAGGAAATGAAGAGAAGAATGGCTATGCAGAATGGCACCGGATTTGATATGTACACCGGAAAGCCTATTGAAAAACCTGCAGCATCTCAAACAGGCGATAAGAAAGAAGAGTAATTAATGACAGATAACAAGCAGTATAAATCGGGGTTTGTAAATTTAATAGGTCGTCCCAACGTGGGTAAATCCACTCTGATGAACAGACTTATTGGGCAAAAAATCGCAATTACCTCCAGTAAACCTCAGACCACAAGAAACCGAATTCAGACAGTGTATACAGATGAGAGAGGACAGGTGGTTTTCCTAGATACTCCCGGTATTCACAAGTCCAAGAATAAGCTTGGAGAGTACATGGTTAATGTGGCCGAAAGGACTATCAATGAAGTTGATGTGGTTTTATGGCTTGTGGAGCCCACCGACTACATCGGCGCAGGGGAACAGCACATTATCGAGAAACTTAAGAAGTGCAAAACCCCGGTTATTCTTGTCATAAATAAGATTGATAAGGTGACAAATGATGAGCTTCTTCACTTTATCGATGTATACAGAACCCAGATGGACTTCGCTGAGGTGGTGCCTGTTTCGGCATTGAAGGGTAAGAATACGGATGAACTGTTAAAATGCATATTTAACTATCTCCCCTATGGCGATCCCTTCTATGATGAGGACACGGTTACCGACCAGCCCGTAAGGCAGATTGTGGCGGAAATAATCAGGGAGAAGGCATTAAGACTTCTTGACGAGGAAATCCCCCATGGTGTGGCAGTTTCTATTGACCAGATGAAGTATACGGACAGAATCTGTAACATAGATGCCACCATAGTATGCGAGAGAGATTCTCATAAGGGAATCATTATCGGCAAGGGCGGCGCCATGCTTAAAAAGATCGGCACCAAGGCCAGAGAAGATATTGAGAAGCTGGTTGAGATGCAGGTTAACCTTAAGCTGTGGGTTAAGGTTAAGAAGGATTGGAGAGACAGCGATTTTCTCATGAAGAATTTCGGCTATGATCCAAAGGAGAAACTCGGGGAGTAAAGATGATTGATCTGATTCCGGTAACCGGAATAATTTTGAAGGCTGAGCCTATAGGTGAATACGACAGGCGGGTAGTTATCCTTACCAAAGAGCGTGGGAAAATATCCGCCTTCGCTAAGGGAGCAAGAAAGCAGACCAGTACACTTCTGGCTGCAACTGCGCCCTTTTCCTTTGGTGTTTTCAAAATATATGAGGGCCGAAGCTCCTATACCCTTTCGGAAGCAAAGATAGAAAACTATTTTGAGGAATTCAGAACCGCCATGCAGGAAGCTTTCTACGGCATGTATTTCCTTGAGATTGCAGACTATTATACAAGAGAAAACAACGATGAAAAGGAGATGCTAAAGCTTCTCTATGCATCCCTAAGTGCTCTTTTAAAGAAAAGATGGAGCCCTGCTTTTGTAAGATGTGTTTATGAACTAAAAGCCATAGCCGTCAACGGAGAGTATCCGGGAGCTCCTGAGGGCAACTGGAATGAATCCACTGTATATGCGCTGAATTTTATAGGTGAAACACCGGTGGAGAATCTGTATACTTTTACCGTGAAGGACGAAGTCCTTAATGAGATGATTAAAATCAGTGAGATGTACTGTAAAAGATATATGGACAAGAAGTTTAAGTCTGTTGCACTTTTAGAGGATGTTCGTTATAATATATGAAGTTTTTGACCAAGTAAATTAATTTTTTAACATAAGAAAGAGAGTAACGTTATGGAAAAGACAATGGATAAGATCGTTGCCCTGGCTAAGGCAAGAGGCTTTGTTTATCCCGGCAGTGAGATTTACGGCGGACTTGCAAATACCTGGGATTACGGTAACTTGGGCGTTGAGCTTAAGAACAACGTAAAGAAAGCATGGTGGCAGAAGTTCGTTCAGGAGAACCCCTACAACGTAGGTGTTGACTGTGCGATTCTTATGAACCCTCAGACATGGGTTGCATCAGGTCACCTTGGAAGTTTCTCCGATCCTTTGATGGATTGTAAGGAATGTCATGAGAGATTCAGAGCAGACAAGATTATTGAAGACTTCGCTGCTGAGAAAGGCATCGAGCTTAAGTCTTCCGTTGATGGCTGGTCTCACGAGGAGATGGAGAAATTCATTAACGACAACAACGTTCCCTGTCCTTCCTGCGGTAAGCATAATTTCACAAGCATCAGAGAATTCAACCTTATGTTCAAGACATTCCAGGGTGTTACTGAGGATGCCAAGAACGTGGTTTATCTTCGCCCCGAGACAGCTCAGGGTATATTTGTAAACTTTAAGAATGTACAGCGTACATCCCGTAAGAAAGTGCCTTTCGGTATCTGCCAGATCGGTAAATCTTTCCGTAATGAGATTACTCCCGGTAACTTCACTTTCCGTACAAGAGAGTTCGAGCAGATGGAATTGGAGTTCTTCTGCAAACCCGGCACACAGACCGAGTGGTTTGAGTACTGGAGAAAGACCTGTTATGAGTGGCTTCTTTCACTGGGCATCAACAAGGACAACCTTCGTCTTCGTGACCATGACCCTGAGGAGCTTTCATTCTACAGCGATCATACAACAGATATTGAATATGCTTTCCCCTTCACAGATTGGGGCGAGCTTTGGGGAATCGCATCAAGAACCGATTACGACCTTACAAGACATCAGGAGACATCCGGTGAGCCCATGGACTACTTTGATGATGAGCTTAACGAGAAGTATATTCCTTATGTTGTTGAGCCTTCACTTGGCGCAGACCGTGTGGTTCTTGCATTCCTTTGCGAAGCATATGACGAAGAGGATCTTGGCGATGGCGATATGAGAACAGTTCTTCATTTCCATCCCGCACTTGCTCCCGTTAAGATTGGTGTGCTTCCTCTTTCCAAGAAGCTTAATGAGGGCGCTGAGAAGATTTATGCTGAGCTTTCAAAGAAATACAACTGTGAGTTTGATGACAGAGGAAATATCGGTAAGAGATATCGTCGTCAGGACGAAATCGGTACTCCTTTCTGTGTAACATATGACTTCGACTCAGAGACAGATAACTGCGTAACAATCCGTTTCCGTGATTCCATGGAGCAGGAGAGAGTAGCTATCGCAGATCTTAACAAGTGGTTTGAAGACAAGTTTAGTTTCTAGGAGTAAATGATGAATATCAGTTCAAAACAATTAAGAAAAGAATGGATAGATTTCTATGTAAAGAGAGGCCATGTTGACGTTGGTGCGGCATCTTTGGTATCCGACGGTTCAACCGGTGCCATGTTCAACGTGGCAGGAATGCAGCCTCTTATGCCTTACCTTCTTGGTAAAAAGCATCCTATGGGAACCAGACTTTGCAACGTTCAGGGATGTGTACGTACCAACGATATCGAATCCATCGGTGATAAGAGCCACCTTTCATTCTTCGAAATGATGGGTTCCTGGTCTCTCGGAGATTACTTTAAGAAGGAGAGATGTCAGTGGAGCTATGAGCTTCTTACAGAAGTGTTCAAGTTCGACAGAGATCATCTTGCCGCAACAGTTTTTGCCGGTGATGAGGATGCTCCCAGAGATGAAGAGGGCGCCAAATATCGTATCGAATCCGGATTCAAACCCGAGAATGTATTCTATCTTCCCAAGGAAGATAACTGGTGGGGACTTGAGTATGGTCCCTGTGGTCCCGACTCAGAGATGTTCTATGTTAAGGATGTACCTCCCTGCGGACCTGACTGCAGACCCGGATGTCACTGCGGTAAGTACACCGAGATTGGTAACGATGTATTCATGCAGTATGAGAAGCACCAGGACGGTACCTTGACTCCTCTTGAAAAGAAGAACGTTGATACCGGCTGGGGTCTTGAGAGAAACCTTGCTTTCTTAAACGGCATCGATGATGTTTATAAGACTGACCTTTTTGCACCTGTTATTTCATATATTGAGAAGGCTGCAAATGTTAAATATGATGACAATGAGAAGAGCACCAAGTCCATGAGAATCATTGCCGATCATACCCGTACAGGAGTTATGCTTATCGGTGATTCCGCTAAGCTTCTTCCTTCAAACACAGGCGCAGGCTATGTACTTCGAAGACTTATCCGTCGCGCTGTAAGACACGGACGTATGCTTGGTCTTAAGACAGCAGATTATCTTAACATTGCCACCAAGTATATTGATGATATTTATAATGAAGCATATCCCCTTCTTCCCAAGAACAAGGAGTTTATTCTTAACGAACTCGAAAAGGAAATCGAGCGTTTTGAGGCTACTCTTGAAAACGGTATGAAGGAGTACAAGAAGATTACAGAGGCTCTTAAAGCTGAGAAGAAGAATGCCATCGACGGTAAGTCTGCATTCAGACTTTACGATACCTTTGGATTCCCTCTTGAGCTTACAATCGAGATGGCTGAGGAAGAAGGCCTCAAGGTTGATGAAGAGGGCTTTAAGGCTGCTTCAGAAGAGGCAAGAGCTCTTGCAAGAGAAAATGCTGCTTTTGCCCAGAAGACAGAGACAGATGTATTCGATTCTCTGGATGAGAAGATTACAACCAAGTATGTAGGCTACGATAAACTCACCGTAGATGCCAAGATTGTTGCTATATCCGACGGGGAAAAGCTTGTTAATGAGCTTGCAGCAGGTCAGAACGGCGTAATTATCACAGATACCACATCATTCTATGCCACAATGGGTGGTCAGAAGGGTGATAAGGGTGTGATTGCCCTTGGAAATGAGGATGCCTTCGCTGTTGAGGAAGCAATTAAGGTTCCCGGCGACAGAGTGGGCCATATCGGAACTGCAAAGAAGGCTGTCAAGGTGGGCGATACAGTAACAATGAAGGTTGATACAGCTTTACATACAGCTACATGCAAGAACCACTCCGCAACTCACCTTCTTCAGGCCGCATTGCAGGAAGTTCTCGGAAAGGATGTTCATCAGCAGGGTTCATATCAGGATCCCGAGAGAACACGTTTCGACTTCACATACGGAAATGCAGTTTCAAAGGATGATTTAAAGAAGGTTGAAGCAATTGTTAATTCCAAGATTGCAGAAGCCCTTGATGTAAATACTGAGGTTCTTTCAATTGAGGAAGCCAAGAAGACCGGAGCTATGGCTTTGTTTGGTGAGAAGTACGGCGATACCGTAAGAGTGGTATCAATGGGTGATTTCTCCAAGGAATTCTGCGGCGGTACTCACGTTAAGAACACAGGCGATATCGCAAACTTTAAGATTGTATCTGAAGGTGGTGTTGCTGCAGGTGTAAGACGTATTGAGGCAATTACCGGAGCAAACGTTATTGCTTACTATAAGAAACTTGAAGAGGAGCTTGAGGCTGCAAGCGCAGCAGCAAAGACCCAGCCTTCAAATCTTGCCGACAAGGTTAACTCCATGATGGCAGAGATTAAAAAGCTTAACTCAGAGCTTGAGTCATTAAAGGCCAAGGCTGCCAAAGAAGCAGTTGGTGATGTTTTAGATCAGGCCACTGAGGTTAAGGGTGTCAAGCTTCTTGCTGTAAGCGTACCCGGAGTAGATATGAACGGTTTGAGAGACCTTTCAGACCAGCTTTCGGATAAGCTTGGCGGCGGTGTTGTATTCCTTGCTTCAGAAGCAGACGGAAAGGTTAATCTTGTTGCCAAGGCTACAGATGATGCCATTGCAAAGGGTGCTCACGCAGGTAACCTCATCAAGGCAGTTGCAGGTCTTGTAGGCGGTGGCGGCGGCGGACGTCCCAACATGGCACAGGCCGGCGGAAAGAATCCCGCAGGTATCCCCGAAGCAATCGGAGCCGTTAAAACAAACCTTGAAGGAATGCTTAACTAATCACGTTTTTTAAACATAATAATTTACCGGCATCGAACACTTGTCCGATGCCGGGTTTTTTTATATAATTATATCGGTGAGTAATGAAATTCAAAAATATCAGAAATGAGGATTAATAAATATGGTGAAAGCCCACAACCCAATTCTTAAGGGATTCTATCCCGACCCTTCCATTTGCAGAGTCGGAGACGATTATTACATCGTCTGCTCCAGCTTTTTGTATTCCCCCGGAGTGCCGATTTTCCACAGCAAAGATCTGGCTCACTGGGAACAGATTGGGCATGTTTTAGAGAGACACTCTCAGCTGCCCCTTGACGGTGATGAGATTTCCAGAGGCATTTTTGCTCCCACCATAAGATATAACAACGGAACCTATTATATGATTACAACCAATGTAACATCAGGTGGGAACTTTATAGTCACAGCAAAGGATCCAAAGGGTCCCTGGTCTGAACCATATCTCCTGGGGGATAAGGAATGCCCGGGTATTGACCCTTCCCTTTTCTTTGATGATGACGGTAAGTGCTACTATGTGGGCACCAGACCAAATCCTGAAGGGGTCAGATATAACGGAGACTGGGAAATCTGGGTGCAGGAATTAGACCTTGATTCAATGAAACTTGTGGGCGAATCCATGGCTATCTGGAAGGGTGCCGTTAAGGACGTTATATGGCCTGAAGGGCCCCATCTTTATAAGAAGGACGGATATTATTATCTGTTGCATGCAGAAGGCGGAACAGGTCCTGAGCATGCCATTTCCGTTGCCAGATCAAAGGAGCTTTTCAGGTGGTTTGAAGGCTGTCCCAGAAATCCGATTTTCACCCACAGGAATCTTGGCAAGGATTACCCCATTATCTATGCGGGACATGGAGATCTGGTGGATGATAAGGATGGAAACTGGTATATAGTAATGCTGGCTTCCCGCCACTGCAAGAGACACTGCAGCATTGGAAGAGAGACATTCCTTGCAACAGTAATCTGGGAGGACGGATGGCCGGTCATTAACCCCGGAATCGGGAAACTTACAGAGACTGTGGAACTTCCCTTTGAAGAGGTGACCTTCCCCAATGAAGTTTCATGGAATGAGAGACTGACTTTTTACAATAATAAATTGGATGACAGACTTGTGGGAATCGAGAAGAGGGATGAAGCCATTTATTCCCTTAAGGAGAATCCCGGATTCTTAAGGCTTTATACCAGACCCGAGAGGATGGAAGATAAGTGCTATCCTTCTTACCTTGGTATCAGACAGAAGGATTACTCGTTTAATGTTAGCTGCGGTTTCGAATTCGAGCCCATGAGTGAGAAGGAAGCAGGCGGCGTGGTACTTGTTCAGAATCACCCCAACCATCTTGCTTTTGAAGTGACCCTGGAAGGGGGAGAACGGGTTATAAGAGTAAGAAGATGCGTTAAGGGTCAGAATACAGTCAGTGCTTCAATGCCAATCGGAAAAGGGCTTACTCAGCTGGAACTCAAGGCAAGGAATCAGAGCATGGACGCCTGGATTGTGGTTAACGGAGAGTACAGACTTCTTGAGAAAGATATTGATTTGCTGCCTTATACATATGAGGAAGCAGGCGGCTTTGTGGGATGTACCATAGGAATGTATACATCCTCAAACGGCGCGGAAAGCGGCAATCACTGTGATTTTGCATGGCTTAACGCAGAGAGAAATATATAGGTGCTACTATGACGGCAGAGGAGAAATACAAAGACATAATTGATATGGAACATCCCACTTCCGGGAAACATCCGCGGATGAGCATGGAAGCCAGGGGTGCGCAGTTTGCTCCCTTTGCCGCACTTACCGGATTTGAAGAAGAAATCGAGGAGACCGGCAGAATTGCCGCAGACAGAGCTGAGAAAGAAGGAAGATTCAGGTGAGTGAAGACAGGCGATATGTGGCCATCGATCTCAAGTCTTTTTATGCCTCGGTTGAGTGTGTTGAAAGAGGCCTTGACCCTTTGGGGGTCAATCTTGTGGTGGCCGATGCATCAAGGACTGAGAAAACAATATGTCTGGCAGTTTCACCTTCTCTTAAATCCTACGGCGTAGGGGGAAGAGCAAGGCTTTTTGAGGTGGTTCAAAGAGTCGGAGAGGTAAACAGGGAAAGAAAATATAAAGCTCCCGGCGGAACTCTTACCGGGGAGTCCTATGTTGATGCGGAATTAAAGGCTGACCCCAATCTTGCGGTAGGATATATTGTTGCGCCTCCCAGAATGCACAAATATATGGAGGTGAGCAACAAGATTTATGATATATATCTTAAATATGTTGCCCCCGAGGATATGCACGTGTACTCTGTTGATGAGGTTTTCCTTGATGTGACGGACTATCTTAATACCTATAAGATGTCTGCTCATGAGCTGGCCATTACCATGATAAGGGATGTGCTTTCTGAGACGGGTATAACTGCCACTGCCGGAATCGGAACCAATATGTACCTGGCCAAAATAGCCATGGATATAGTAGCCAAGAAAATGCCTCCGGATAAGGACGGAGTAAGAATAGCCGAGTTAAATGAGGCAAGTTACAGAAGAATCCTTTGGGATCACAGGCCTTTGACGGACTTTTGGAGAGTTGGCCCCGGCATTTCAAAGAGGCTTGAGAAGAACGGCATGTTCACCATGGGAGATGTGGCCAGATGTTCTGTTGGAGAAGCCGGAAGCTTTTATAATGAAGAACTGCTTTATAAGCTCTTTGGAATAAATGCGGAGCTTCTTATAGACCACGCCTGGGGATGGGAGCCCTGTCGGATTTCAGACATTAAATCATATAAACCTGAGAACAACAGCCTCAGCACAGGACAGGTGCTTTCAGAGCCCTATGAGTTCGACAAGGCGAAGCTTATCATCAAGGAGATGACGGAACTTTTGGTGCTTGACCTTGTGGAAAAGGGCGTTGTCACGGATCAGATGGTTTTAAACATAGGGTATGACATAGAGAATCTGACGGATCCAAAGCGCTTCGCAAAGTATAAAGGAGAGGTGGTTTTTGACCACTACAAAAGACCGGTTCCAAAGCCCGCCCATGGTTCCATTAATTTAAAGATGCCCACATCCTCAACAAGGCTTATTATGGAGGCGGTGACAGAACTTTTTGACAGAATAGTGGACCCGAACCTTACGGTAAGGCGAATGAATGTGGTGGCCAATCATGTGGTGAGGGAAGGCAAGGCTAAGCCCAAAGAGGAATTTGAGCAGCTGGATCTTTTTACGGATTATTCTGCCCTTGAGAAAGAAAGGGACAAGGAAAGAGAAGAACTGGAGAGAGAGAAGCGGGTTCAACAGGCGGTAATCACCATAAAGAACAAGTATGGAAAGAACGCAATTCTTAAGGGAATGAATCTGTGTGAGGGCGCCACAAGCATAGACAGAAACAAGCAAATCGGCGGACATAAGGCATAAATATTATTTTTTTGTTGACGAATAAAGATTTTATGCTATAATGTTTTGTGTGTGCGTGAAAAAGGGCACATTAATAACCCAATCAGTCATTATACTTGAAGGGACTGAAGGGAGGTCAGGAATAGTTGTCAAACGTAATTGTAAAAGAAAACGAAACTTTAGATAGCGCTTTACGTCGTTTTAAGAGAAGCTGCGCCAAGGCAGGCATTCAGCAGGAGATTCGTAAGAGAGAACATTACGAGAAGCCCAGCGTAAGACGTAAGAAGAAATCTGAAGCAGCTAGAAAGCGTAAATATAACTAATGAGTGATAAAGTCCTTGGTCGCGTGCGACCCGGGACTTTATATTTTTTTAACTTTTTTAGCAATACATTAAGAATGTATTAAGTTTCCCGCCATTGTATTGAACTTTTATTTCACTTTGGTTAGAATCTATTTGGGGTTAGGAAAACGGGGGAATAATAACTTTTTAATGTAGAGGTTAAAGAAAATGTTGGACGTATACAAGAATAGTTTTATGAGCATGAATGTTTATAACATGCTTGCGATGTTTCTTATATACAGTGTTTTAGGATGGCTGGTTGAATCGATTTATATGTCGATTTGCAATAAGAAACTGACAAACAGAGGCTTTGCCAAAGGCCCGTTTTGTCCCATATATGGATTTGGAGCAACAATCGGTAATTTTCTGATTTCTCCTTTAAGCAACAACGTAGTTCTTCTTTATTTTGTATCTGCGATTTCAGCAACAGCATTTGAGTATATTGTAGGTATCGGAATGAAGAAATTCCTCGGCGAGGTATGGTGGGACTACAATAACAAGTTCTTAAATTATCAGGGAATCATCTGCCTTGAGAGTACAGTTGCCTGGGGATTTTACGGAATCATTGTGGTAAGACATTTGAATCCTTTCCTTATGAGCATTGTTGACAGGCCCTGGTCCATATATGAGAAGAGACTTTTGGCGGTGATGTACGCAATAGTAGCCATTGACTACGCCATCACTTTAAACAGAGTTCTCGGACTTAATATCAAGCAGAGAATCTACGACAAATACGAAGAGATTAAGGAACGCTGGTATTGAACGAATTGGTGATTATAGCAACACTTATCATATTGATACTACTAACGGTGATTATTTTAGATACTCACCGTTTTGTTGTTGCAAGAGAATATATTCATACTCCCAAGGTTAAGGGCAGTGTGAAGATTGCCTTTCTTTCCGACCTGCATGATAAACACTTCGGAAAGAATAACGAGAAACTATTGGAGGCGGTAAGGAAAGAAAAGCCGGACATCGTACTCATTGGCGGGGATATGATTACCGCAAAGAACGGTGAGAGAATAGACGAAACCCTGGCGTTTCTTAAGGCCCTTGCCAGGGAAAACACGGTTTATTATGGCATCGGCAATCACGAATACAGAATTTCTCTTTATCCTGAGAACTACGGTTCCCTTAATGAGGATTTTCTGACCGGAATAGATGAGGCGGGAATCAGAATTCTTCACAACGAAATGATTGAAGATAAGGGTAAAAACATAAGAATCTACGGTTCGGAGATCGACCGACGTTTTTACAAGAGATTCAGACAAAACCCCATGGAGCCCGGTTACATGAAGGAAATCCTGGGAGACATAGATGAGAGTTGTTTCAATATTCTATTGGCTCACAACCCTCAGTACTTTAAAGAGTATGCAGGCTGGGGCGCCGACCTGACACTGTCAGGGCATATTCACGGAGGCCTGGTAAGGCTGCCTTTACTTGGAGGCGTGGTATCCCCCATGGTGACTTTCTTCCCCAAGTATGACGGCGGGGTCTTTTATGAGAACGATAAGGAGATGATTCTCAGCAGAGGATTGGGAACCCACACAATTCCCATAAGAATGTTTAATCCGGGTGAACTCAATATAATAGAGATTAATCCCCGGGAGAATAATGATTGACAAAAAACACAAGATGTTGTGACAGAATGGATGTTTCGGTTGCAAATCTTGTGTTTTTGCGTTATTATTGATAAGGATTAAACGGCGGAGGTGCGCTGATGGCGCTTGAAGTAAAGCTTGAAGTTTTTGAAGGTCCCCTTGATTTGCTCCTTCATCTGATTGAGAAAAATAAAGTTGATATATATGATATCCCAATTGTAACCATCACTGAGCAGTATCTGGATTACATTAAGCAGATGGAGAGGGAAGATATGAACGTCATGAGTGAGTTCCTTGTTATGGCGGCTACCCTTCTCGACATTAAATGCAGGATGCTTTTGCCCAGGGAGGTTGACGAAGAGGGCGAGGAGGAAGATCCCAGAGCAGAGCTTGTTGCCAAGCTCCTTGAGTATAAGATGTACAAATATATGTCTCTTGAGCTTAAGGACAGGCAGGTTGATGCATACAAGAACTACTTCAGAGAGAAACATCTTCCTAAAGAGGTTGAGGATTTCAAGGCTCCCATTGATTACGAGTCGCTTATCGGGGAAGCAACATTAAATAAGCTTCATGAGATTTTTAAACAGACAATGAAGCGACAGGTTGACAGAATTGACCCTGTGAGAAGTAAGTACGGCGAGATCGAGAGAGACGAAATTGATCTTGATGAGAAGACATTATATATAGAAGAATATATTCGTCATCATAAAGAATTCAGCTTTAGAAAGCTCCTTGAAAAGCAGAATTCCAAGATGGAAATAATTGTTACTTTCCTGGTGGTGCTGGAGCTTATGAAGACAGGTTCCGTTTCCATTAAGCAGGACAGAATTTGTGGTGATATCATTATCACCACAAAGAATATTAATGTGGCATAAAGGTTAGGTTATATAATGAAGAAAAATGAAAAGGCGGCAGTTATAGAGGCCATACTTTTTACAATGGGTGATTCGGTGGAGATTGACAGACTTGCCGAGGTTATCGAGGAGGATGTTGATACCACCAAAGAGATAATCGCCGATATGAAGAAGAACTATGAATCTTCATCAAGAGGCATCGATATTATTGAACTTGAGGATTCGGTGCAGCTTTGCACCAAGGCAGATATGTATGAGTATCTCATAAAGATTGCCAAGACTCCCAGGAAATATATAATGACCGATTCCCTTCTTGAAACACTTTCCATCGTTGCTTACAAGCAGCCTGTCACAAGACTTGAAGTGGAGAGAATCAGGGGCGTAAACTGTGATCATGCCATGAACAGGCTGGTGGAGTTTGATCTGATTCAGGAGCTTGGAAGAAAAGATGCTCCCGGAAGACCTCTTTTGTTTGGAACCACAGAGCAGTTCTTAAGAAGCTTTGGCGTTAAGAGCATTGAAGACCTGCCTGAGATCAATCCGGTACAGGTTGAGGAGTTCAAACAGCAGGCTGAGCAGGAGGTACAGCTTAGCTTAAACATTTAATCAAATATAATAAGGAAGTATGTCCCGTGGAGCAATGACTCCACGGGTTTTTTATTAAAAAAATGTTAAAACTTTGTCTATGCTTTTTTAATACTTTGTGCTATAGTAGTAGCGTATGCATAAAAATCTTTAATTTATTTATAAATGGAGGGCTGAATTAATGAGTACTAATTCACAGGCTCGACAGAGAATCAATTCTCTCGTCGATGAGAACAGTTTCGTTGAACTCGGTGCGCTCGTCACAGCCAGAGCTACTGATTTCAATTTGAAACTCAATGAGACTCCTTCTGACGGTGTAATCACCGGATACGGAGTCGTAAACGGCAGTCTTGTGTATGTGTATAGCCAGGACGCAGCTGTTTTAGGCGGTTCCGTTGGTGAAATGCATGCCAAGAAAATTGCAAACCTCTATGATCTTGCCATGAAAACAGGTTCACCTGTTATTGGTTTGATTGATTCTACAGGCGTTCGTCTTCAGGAATCCACCGATGCATTAAACGCATTTGGTCAGATTTATGCAAAGATGGCTGACGCTTCAGGTGTTATCCCCCAGATTACAGCTATTTTCGGAAGCTGCGGCGGCGGACTTGCAATTATGCCTTCACTTGCAGACTTTACATTCATGGAAGAGAAGAATGCAAAGTTATTTGTTAATGCACCCAATGCATTGGCAGGCAACTACACATCAAAGTGTGACACAGCAAGCGCTGACTTTATTGCAAAGGAAAGCGGACTTGTTGATTTCGTAGGAACAGAAGAAGATATCTTCGCAGGCATCAGAGAACTTGTTGCTATGCTTCCTTCAAACAACGAGGTTGATGATTCCATGACTGATTGTGAGGATGATCTTAACAGAGTATGTGCTGACTTGGCTAACTGTGTTGAGGATACATCAATCGCACTTTCACAGATCGCAGATGACAACTTCTTCTTCGAAGTAAAAGAGAACTATGCCAAGGATATGGTTACAGGCTTCATCAGACTTAACGGTGCTACCGTAGGTTGTGTTGCCAACCGTACAAAGGTATATGACGAAGAGGGTAAGGAAGCAGAGAAGTTTGATGCAGTACTTAGCGTAAACGGCGCTAAAAAGGCAGCCGATTTCGTTAACTTCTGCGATGCTTTCTCAATTCCTGTATTAACACTTACAAATGTAACAGGCTTTGAGTCAACAGTTGAGAGCGAGAAAGAAATCGCTAAGGCTGTAGCAAAGCTTACATATGCTTTTGCAAATGCAACAACCCCCAAGGTTAATGTTGTTATCGGCAAGGCATTCGGTAGCGCATACGTTGCAATGAACTCTAAGGCAGTAGGATGCGATATCACAATAGCATGGCCTGATGCACAGATTGGTACAATGGATGCCAAGCTTGCTGCAAAGGTAATGTATGATGGCGAGAGCGCTGAGGTTATCGACAAGGAGTCTCAGGCATATGCTGAACTTCAGAATAACGTAGCAAGCGCAGCCAAGAGAGGATATGTAGACCAGATTATTGAAGCAGCCGATACAAGAAAGTATCTTATCGGTGCATTTGAAATGCTGTTTACTAAGAGCGAAGAACGTCCCGCTAAAAAGCACGGTACGGTTTAAGAAAGGGTGATAAACATATGAAAAAAATTCTTGCAATTCTTTGCATGGTTACCTGTATCTTTAGCCTGACCGCTTGCGGAGCAACCGAGGAAGCTTCCCAGATGGATCTTGCAAAAGAGTCAACAGCCGAGAAGCTTGCAGTTGATTACATCGCTCCTTATTACGCAAAGACTTTCATGGACGATGAGCTTGCTCAGCAGTTTATCGACAATTTCACAATTGCGGAAGCTGCATATATCACTGAGACTCAGTTCATGGGCGTTGCTCAGCAGGCCGGATATGACACCTTGGCTTTCGATGGAGAAGGCGTAAAGAGTGCCATCAGATCCTTCCAGGATGCCGGCAAGAAAATGGGCGCCGTTCAGTCTTATGACACGGAAAACGTTACTGTAAAGAGAGACAAATCCACTATTACAGTTACAGTTCCTGTTGTCTGCGAGAAGAAGAACGGAACAATTGAGGTTATTTTCTCAACCAAGCGTTTCTTATCAGTAGATACAGTTTCTATCAATGCTGATATGACAACAGCTGAAATCGGTGAGAAGGCAGGCCTTAATACATTACTTGGTATGGGTACCGTTTTCGTAGTGCTTATTCTTATCATGGCAATTATTTACTGCTTCAACATTTTCGCAGTAATTGACAAGAAGAAAGCCGCTAAAGCTAATAATAATGACAAGGCTCCTGCTGTGGCAGCTACAAGTGCTCCCGCTGCAGAGAATCTTACTGATGATTTGGAACTTGTGGCAGTTATTTCTGCAGCTATCGCAGCCAGCGAAGGTGCTGTAAGCACAGACGGTTTCGTAGTTCGTTCCATCAGACGTGCACGATAACATATTATATGGAGGATTATAAAATGAAGAATTATACCATTACCGTAAATGGCAACGTATATGATGTAACAGTAGAAGAGGCTAATGGCGCAGCTGCAGCAGTTAAAGCTCCCGCAGCTCCCAAGGCAGCACCTAAGGCAGCTCCCGCAGCAGCTCCCAAAGCAGCAGCAGGCGCAGGCGGCGTTCAGATCAAAGCAGGTGCAGCCGGTAAAGTATTTAAGATCGAAGCAAGCGTTGGCCAGGCAGTTAAGAAGGGTGACGCTGTAGTTATCGTAGAGGCAATGAAGATGGAGATTCCTGTTGTTGCTCCTCAGGACGGAACAGTAGCATCTATCGACGTTGCAGTTGGCGATTCTGTTGAAGCAGGTGCAGTTCTCGCTACAATGAACTAATCTAATTAATTGGTGAGTATAATCATCAAAATTCAACAGGAGGTCAGCAAATGGATTATATTGTAAACACAATGAGTAACCTGATTCATCAGACTGCCTTCTTTAACTTGACAGTCGGTAACTTCATTATGATTCTGGTTGCCTTTGTATTCCTTTATCTTGCTATCGCCAAGGAATTTGAGCCTTTGCTTTTACTTCCGATAGCATTCGGTATGCTCCTCGTTAATATCTATCCCGATATTATGCTTCATGCAGCAGATTCGGATAGCGGCGTAGGCGGCTTACTGTATTATTTCTATATTTTGGATGAGTTTTCCATCCTTCCCTCACTCATTTTCATGGGTGTAGGTGCAATGACAGACTTCGGTCCCCTCATTGCAAACCCCAAGAGCTTCCTTTTGGGTGCTTCCGCACAGTTCGGTATCTTTGCCGCTTACTTCGGAGCAATGTTCATGGGATTCAACGACAAGGCAGCTGCAGCTATTTCAATCATCGGTGGTGCAGACGGTCCTACATCCATTTTCCTTGCGGGAAAACTTGGACAGACCGGCTTGCTTGGACCTATCGCAGTAGCAGCTTACTCCTACATGTCACTGGTTCCCATTATCCAGCCCCCTATTATGAAGCTTTTCACAACAGAGAAAGAAAGAAAGATCAAGATGGAGCAGCTTCGTCCTGTTTCCAAACTTGAGAAGGTTCTTTTCCCCATCGTTGTTACCGTTGTTGTTTGTTTGATTCTTCCCACAACCGCTCCTTTGGTTGGTATGCTTATGCTTGGTAACCTCTTCAGAGAGTCAGGCGTTGTTCGTCAGCTTACAGAGACAGCATCAAACGCAATGATGTATATCGTAGTTATTTTACTTGGTACATCCGTAGGTGCTACCACATCAGCCGAAGCTTTCCTTAACATTGATACAATCAAGATCGTTGTACTTGGTCTTATTGCATTCGCTTTCGGTACGATGGCAGGTGTGCTCTTCGGTAAACTGATGTGCCTGCTTACCCGCGGTAAGGTTAATCCTTTGATCGGTTCTGCAGGTGTATCCGCCGTTCCTATGGCAGCTCGTGTATCTCAGAAGGTAGGTGCTGAGGCAGATCCTACAAACTTCCTTCTCATGCATGCTATGGGTCCCAACGTAGCCGGCGTTATCGGTACTGCAGTTGCAGCCGGAACATTCATGGCTATCTTTGGAGTATTCTAAATCGAAGATATAAACGAATTTTACTTGTTTCATAAAATATGGAGGATATAGGAAATGTCAGAACAGGTTAAGAAACCGATTGGAATCATGGAAACCGTTCTTCGTGATGCACATCAGTCCCTGATTGCAACAAGAATGCCTACCGAGAAGATGCTTCCCATCGTTGACAAAATGGATAAAGTCGGATATGCCGCAGTAGAGTGCTGGGGTGGTGCAACATTCGACGCTTCTTTAAGATTCTTAAAGGAAGATCCCTGGGAGAGATTAAGAAAGCTCAGAGACGGATTTAAGAACACAAAACTTCAGATGCTCTTCAGAGGACAGAACATCTTAGGTTACAGACCTTACGCAGATGATGTGGTTTACGCTTTCGTTGAGAAATCAATCGCAAACGGTATCGATATCATCAGAATTTTCGACTGCTTAAACGACCTTCGTAACTTACAGGCTGCAGTTGATGCAACAAATAAGATCAAAAAGCAGGAAGGAAGAGGTGCAGCTCAGGTTGCTCTTTCCTACACACTTGGTGATGCTTATACATTAGAGTACTGGGCAGACATGGCTAAGAAGATTGAGGAGATGGGTGCTGATTCCATCTGTATCAAGGATATGGCAGGCCTCCTTGTTCCTTACAAGGCTGAGCAGCTTATCAAGGCCATGAAGGAGAACACAAATCTTCCTATCCAGTTACATACTCACTACACTTCAGGTGTAGCTTCAATGACATACCTTAAGGCAGTTGAGGCAGGCGTTGACGTTATCGACTGTGCAATTTCACCTTTTGCACTCGGTACTTCACAGCCCGCTACAGAGGTTATGGTTGAAACCTTCAAGGGAACTCCCTATGATACAGGTTATGACCAGAACCTTCTTGCAGAAATCGCTGATTACTGGAGACCTTACAGAGAAGAGTGCATCGAGAGCGGCTTAATGAGCACAAAGGTTCTTGGCGTAAACATCAAGACTCTTCTTTACCAGGTACCCGGTGGTATGCTTTCAAACATGGTATCTCAGCTTAAAGAGCAGCACGCAGAGGACAAGTACCAGGAAGTACTTGAGGAGATCCCCAGAGTTCGTAAGGACTGCGGTGAGCCCCCTCTTGTTACACCTTCATCACAGATCGTTGGTACACAGGCTATCTTCAACGTTCTCATGGGTGAGAGATATAAGATGGCTACAGGCGAGTTCAAGGATCTCTTAAGAGGTAACTATGGTCAGACCGTTAAGCCTATGAACGAGGAGGTAATTAACAAGGTTATCCCCGGCGAGAAGAGATCAACAGCTCGTTCTGCAGAGGCTACAGGCCACGACAAGCCCGAGCTTGCTCAGCTTGAGTCAGAGATGAAGCAGTACAAGCAGCAGGATGAGGACGTACTTTCATACGCACTCTTCCCTCAGGTTGCTACAGACTTCTTCAAGTATCGTCAGGCTCAGCAGGAGAAGGTTGACGTATCTATCGCAGATACAAAGAACGGTGCATACCCCGTTTAATAAGTTATTAATTTACCCCTCACATTTGTGAGGGGTATTTTTGTGTTATAATGAAAGCACTTATGAATACAGAAATCAGAACAGTACTTGAAAAACTGAATAATGGAGATATATCCGTAGATGACGCCCTTTTATTGATTAAGAAGGAGCCCTATGAGGATCTTGGTTATGCAAAGGTGGACCTTCACAGAAAGGCCAGACAGGGCGTAACCGAAGTTATATACGGTGCCGGAAAGAGCGCAGAACAGATAATAGGAATCGTAAAAAGTTTAAGAGACAACGGCAATAAGACTGTTCTTATTACAAGAATGGATTCCGAGAAAGCATCAATTGTTTCTTCAGAGGTTAAACTTGATTATGATCCCGTCTCAAGAATAGGAATAGTTGGAGAGAAGCCTAAGCCAAGCGGAAGAGGTAAAATTGTTGTTGCTACAGGCGGAACCAGCGATATGCCTGTTTCAGAGGAGGCTGCAATTACTGCCGAGGCTTTGGGAAATGAAGTGGTTCGACTCTACGATGTGGGAGTAGCAGGTTTGCACAGACTCTTAGACCACATGGATGAAATAATGAGTGCCACAGTCATTATTGCAGTTGCAGGAATGGAAGGGGCTTTGGCCAGCGTTATAGGAGGCCTTGCTGACTGCCCTGTTATTGCCGTACCCACAAGTGTCGGGTATGGAGCAAGCTTTGAGGGCTTGTCTGCACTTTTATCAATGCTTAATTCCTGCGCAAGCGGTGTTGCGGTTGAAAATATCGACAATGGCTTTGGGGCAGGTTACTTTGCCTCAATGATTAATCATATAAAGTAAGACAAGGAGATGAAGGGTATGAAGACACTCTACATTGATTGCGGAATGGGTGCTGCAGGCGACATGCTTTCAGGAGCGCTATTGGAGCTTATGCCGGATATTCCCGGAACAATAAATGAACTTAATGCAATAGGGGTTCCCGGAGTAATTTATAAGAGAAAAAGTGCTGAGAAATGCGGCATCAAGGGAAGCCAATTCGTAGTCACGGTATACGATGAGGAAGAGGGCGAGGAGCATGACCATGATCATCATCACGATCATGACCATGACCATGATCACGAGCATCATCACCACCATGGAAGAACCCTTGAAAGAGTTGAGAAAATAATAAATGGACTTAAACTTGATACAGATGTCAAGAATGAAGTCTTAAACGTATATAAGCTTATTGCGGGAGCTGAGAGCAAGGTTCACGGCCAGGTTGTGGAGATGATTCATTTCCATGAAGTGGGAGATTTGGATGCCATTGCGGATATCACTGCATTTTGCTATATGCTTAAAAAGCTTAAGCCTGAAAAGGTTGTGGCTTCACCTGTAAATGTGGGTTCCGGACAGGTTAAATGCGCCCATGGAATCCTTCCCGTACCTGCACCTGCCACGGCTGTATTGCTATCCGGTATTCCCAATTACGGTTCAGAGATAAAGGGTGAACTTTGCACACCTACAGGAGCAGCGCTTCTTAAGAATTTTGTGGACGAGTTTGACGATATGCCTGTCATGACCTCTGAGGCTATAGGCTACGGCCTTGGCAAAAAGGATTTTGAGAGAGCAAACTGCGTCAGAATGTTCTACGGAGAAGAGTACGTTCCCACATCAGAAAAAAGGCAGAAGAGATATGCGTCAATTCAAAAAGCTACGTCAGATGAATTGGTGGGTGAAACCGTAACTGAGCTGGTTTGTGATGTAGATGACATGACAGGAGAAGAAGTGGGTTTTGCCTGCGAGAATCTTCTCACAATGGGAGCACTTGACGTTTTTACCATATCAATTTACATGAAGAAGAACAGACCGGGAACCGAGATTCATGTCCTTTGCAACGAAAATGACAAGGACAGCCTGATTGCAGGGATGTTCAAATACACATCAACTCTTGGTATCAGGGAGAAAACCTACAACAGATACATACTGAATCGAACCACCGAAGCATTTGATACTCCCATGGGACAGGTGAGACTTAAGAAATCGGAAGGGTTTGGCACGAATAATGCGAAGTACGAGTATGAGGATCTTGCCTGGATAGCAAGGGAGAAGAAAGTGAGCCTTTCTGAGGCCAGAAGAATGGTTGAAGAGGCGGTAAAGAGCAAAAAATAAGAAATTTAAAGCCGGCAGGGATTAAATCCCCACCGGCTTTTGGTTTAGTTAAGGGTTTCCATTAATTGGCGGGTAAGCTCCTCATCGCTTAATGCTTTAAGATTGTCGATTGAATCATGAACCCAATTGTTATTGTGGGTGATTTTTGTTTTGCTGCCGGTGAAGGCGTCTTCGAGGGCAAAATATATTTCCTGGGTGGTTTCTTCGTTGGCATCATCATAATAGGTTGTCTGTTCTGCGCCGGCCTCGTCTGTGTATGTGTAAACGGAACCGAGAGAGATGAAGGTAACCTTGTTATCCTTAACCGTGAAGAAATACTTTGTCTCGGCACTTTCTGATGAACCGGACTTAGAGTAGTCGAAAGCGGGATAGTAATAGGTGTCTCCATCAAGGTATACATCTGACTGGCTGCTTTTGTACATGCTAAGATCCGCTTCGGAAAGACCTTCCATGTTTTCCTGATCCGTGTATTCCATGGAAAGCTCCGTAAGTTCACCGGATTCGGGGTTCACATGGTAGAAGTGGTTTGAAGAATAATAACCGCTTCCGGCTGCGTATGAAGTCACAAACTCGATGCTTCCGTCAGAGTTGTAGTCGTATGCTCTTATTGCAAGTCCTGAAGGGTCTTCGCATACAAGCCATTTATCTTTGTTCTGGACGAAGGCATTTACTGTTGCCTCGTAGTCGGGTATTTCTGCGAAGTCATCGCCGGTTGATTCTTCGGCGGTATTCTCATTGCTTGCTTGGTTTGCAGCGGAAGTATTGTCCGCTGTATCTTTAACTTCTTCAAATAAGCTGCTTCCTTTGGCTGTTTCCTTGTCGTTCAAGCTGCATGCGCCCAATGCGCTTAAAACTGTAAGTGCAACAGCTGATATAATAATGTTTTTCAAATTGTATTTCTTCATTTTCTCCACCTCACAATCCTTATGTGCAATTTGGGGACAGGCCCACTTTGCACGGTGCAGGTTGGGGACAGGCCCACTTTGCACGGTGCAGGTTGGGACTGTCCCCAACCTGCACATATATAGTAGCAGGAGAAGGTGGGGGATTTATGAAGGATAATCTTAAGATTTGTTAAAGATTGGGGTTGAATTACAGAGAGGGTGTGTTAAAATAATAACAAATGCTAGAACAAACCAATAGGAGGATTTTGAATATGGGAAGAAAAGTAGTTCTTGCAGGCGCTTGCCGTACTGCCATCGGAACAATGGGGGGCACATTGAGCGGAATTCCTGCACCTGATCTTGGAACAATAGTCGTTAAAGAAGCCATGAAGAGAGCCGGAATCAAACCTGAGCAGGTTGATGAGGTTTATATGGGATGCGTTATCCAGGCTGGTCTTGGACAGAACCCTGCAAGACAGGCAGCTGTAAACGCAGGTATCCCTGTAGAAGTTCCCGCAACAACCATAAATGTTCTTTGCGGTTCAGGACTTCACTGCGTAAACCTTGCAGCAAAGCTTATCGCTTCAGGTGATGCCGATATTATCGTTGCCGGCGGTATGGAGAATATGAGTAAGGCACCTTACCTTCTTTACGATGCCCGTTTCGGTTACAGAATGGGTGCTGCAAAGATGGACGATGCCATGATAAGAGACGCTCTTACAGATGCCTTCGGCGGATTCCACATGGGTATCACAGCCGAGAATATCTGCGAGCAGTGGGGACTTACAAGAGAACAGCTTGACGAGTTCGCTGCATGGAGCCAGCAGAAGGCTGAGAAGGCCATTGCAGAGGGCAAGTTCAAGGATGAGATAGTTCCTGTAGAGGTTAAGAAGAAAAAAGAGACAATTATCTTTGATACAGATGAAGGCCCCAGAAAGGGAGTAACCAAGGAGAACATCAGCGGACTTAAGCCTGCATTCAAGCCCGACGGAATGGTTACCGCAGCAAACTCATCAGGTATCAACGATGCAGCTGCAGCTATTATCGTAATGAGCGAAGAGAAGGCCAAAGAGCTTGGTGTTAAGCCCATGGGAACATGGATCGGCGGTGAACTTGCCGGTGTTGAGCCCAGAATCATGGGAATCGGCCCTGTAGCAGCCACAAGAAAGGTTATGGCTAAGACAGGATATAAGATTGAGGACTTCGACCTTATTGAGGCAAATGAGGCCTTTGCAGCTCAGTCAGTTGCGGTTGGACATGACCTTGGCTTTGATATGGACAAATTAAACGTTAACGGCGGTGCTATTGCTCTCGGACATCCTGTTGGATGTTCAGGTACCAGAATCCTTGTTACCCTTCTTCACGAGATGGAGAAGAGAGACGCCAAGAAGGGCCTTGCAACCCTTTGCGTAGGCGGCGGAATGGGATGCGCAGCCATCGTTGAGAGAGATTAATAACAAATATTTGGAATCGGGGGCTTTGACCCCCGATTTTTATGTCTTTACCACAATATCTAGTGGTTGACGGTCATAACGTAATTCCTGTAAAATAACAAGTGTTATAATGAAAAAATGGTCAGGGGACTTAGGAGGTATTTTATGGCTAGAAAAGAGTCAATCACTATCAATGACATTTTAAACACCGGTTTTGAAATGGCGAAAGAAGAGGGTATCAGAAATGTCACCGCAAGAAAGGTGGCTGCCAAGGCCGGATGTTCGACTCAGCCTATTTTCAGGGTCTACAAAAACATGGAGGAGTTATGGACTGCGGTATACGGAAAGGCATGTGAATGCTTTGAGGAGTTTTATCGCGGTTTTGACAAGAAGAGCGGAACACCCTTTGTTGATTTAGGAATGGCTTACATTTCCTTTGCAATGAAATATAAAAATCTTTTCCTTCTCCTTTTTGTTGAAGATGTGGGTGTTGGCAAGTCCTTATATGAGGTACTTAACGGTACTGAGGGCAATGTAATAAAGGAGATTAATGCGGCCAAAAATCTTGGATGCTCCAAGCCCCAGGATATGTTTATGCGTATGTGGATTTTTATCCATGGTGCTGCCTGCATGAGCTTAAAGGGAGACTATGATTTAAGCCTTGAGGAGACAGGGAAACTTTTGGAGGAATCCTACAACAGCTTTGCCGCTAACTTATAAATTTTAAGGAAGATTTTATGGATATAAATACAGATATTATCACCAGGATAAAACAGATGTATCCCACCATGAGCAAGAGCCACAAAAGGATTGCGGGATATATTACAGATCATTACGATCAGGCTGTTTTCATGACGGCAGCCAAACTTGGAAGCGAACTTGATATCAGTGAATCCACCGTTGTAAGATTCGCTGCGGGAATAGGGTATGAAGGATACCCTCAGTTTCAGAAGGCCCTTGAGGACTGGGTTAAGGGACAGCTTAACTCTGTTCAGAGAATCGGCGTAAAATATGCCGGAAGAAGCCAGTCTGAGGTATTAACAAGTGTTCTCAACGCAGATATTGAGAAGATCCAGGACACCATCGTCAATCTGGATACCGAAGCTTTTACCATGGCGGTAGATATCATTCTTAACGCCAAGAATGTTTATATTATGGGAATCAGAAGCTGCGAACCTCTGGCAAGCTTCCTGCATTTCTATCTGAATATGATTCGAGGAAACGTGTACCTCCTAAACACCACAAGTGTTACGGAAACCTTTGAGCAGATGATAAGAATCGATTCAAAGGATGCCTTTATCGGTATCAGTTTCCCCAGATATTCCATGCGTACTTTAAAGGCCATGGAATTTGCAAACGACCGTAATGCAAAGGTTATTGCCATCACAGATTCACAGCATTCGCCTATGAATCTGTACTCAAGCTGCAACCTTTTTGCAAGAAGCGACATGGTTTCAATCGTTGACTCTTTAGTGGCGCCTTTAAGCCTTATAAATGCTCTTGTTGTAGAGCTTTGTTTAAAGTGTCCCGACGAGGTCAAAAAGAGCCTTACAATGCTTGAGCAGACCTGGAATAACTATCAGGTTTACCTTAACGATGAAATTGATTTCATAGATGAGGAACCTATGCTTAATTATCCCCTAAAGAAGGAAGATGCCGGTGATTTATGATGTTTGCGTTATAGGCTGTGGCGCAGCCGGAATGATGGCGGCCTATGCTGCCGCTTCATCGGGATTGAAGACCATAGTTCTTGAGAAAAATGAAAAGGCGGGAAAGAAGATTTACATTACGGGAAAGGGCAGATGCAATGTAACCAATGCCTGTGATGTTACGGAATTCTTTTCCCATGTTATTTCCAATGAAAAATTCCTCTACAGCAGTATCTACGGATTTCCTGCCACTGAGGTTATGAGCCTTATCGAAAGCTATGGATGTAAGTTAAAGGTTGAAAGAGGAGAGAGAGTTTTCCCTGTTTCTGACCATTCATCCGACATAATTAAGGCAATGGTAACTGCCTTAAAGGATAAGGATGTTGAAATAAGATTCAATACGGAAGTTATTGATATATTAAGTGAAACCGACGAAGAAGGTAACTGTGTTGCCACGGGAGTCAAGCTAAAGGATAAGACCAAACTGACCGCAAGGAAGGTGATTGTGGCAACGGGAGGATTGTCCTATCCCTCCACAGGTTCCACAGGTGACGGCTACAGATTTGCCGAGAAATTCGGTATGAAAATCATTCCCACAGCACCTTCTCTGGTGGCCTTTGAAACAAGGGAAAAGTGGCCTTCGGAACTGATGGGCCTAAGCCTTAAAAATGTTTCCGTTGACTTGAAGGATAAGGCTACGGGGAAGAATATATATAACGGCTTTGGAGAAATGCTTTTTACACATTTCGGAGTGAGCGGCCCCTTGATTCTTACCGCCAGCTGTTATTACGTGAAGAAATTCAGAGGCAGAGAAGCCAATCTTACAATTGATCTAAAACCTGCCCTTGATGAAGAAACTCTTGATAAAAGACTTGTAAGAGAGTTCGAGGAAAACAGGAACAAGAATTTTGCCAATGCAGTGGGAGGATTGTTCCCAGGAAAACTAATTCCCGTTATGGTTAGACTGTCGGGGATTAAGGGTGAGAAAAAGGTTCATGAGATAACAAGGGAAGAAAGGCTTTCCTTTGTTAAACTCATTAAGAATCTTCCTCTTACGGTGTATAAGACCGGTGATTTCAATGAGGCGGTCATTACCCAGGGCGGAATAGACGTGAAGGAAATAAATCCTCACACAATGGAATCAAAGAAAGTTAAGAATCTGTTTTTCGCAGGCGAGGTTTTGGACGTGGATGCGCAGACGGGAGGGTATAACCTTCAGATTGCGTGGTCAACAGGCCATCTTGCCGGAGAATCATGTTAGGAGAAATATATGGGATACAGTATTGCAATCGATGGACCTGCAGGAGCAGGAAAAAGTACAATCGCTAAGAAAATAGCAAAGGATGAAGGACTTATCTATGTTGATACGGGCGCAATGTACCGCGCCATGGGTATTCATCTTTTAAACAACAATATATCAGGTGATGATGAAGCGGCCATAAGCGCAGAGTGCAAGAATGCGGACATAACAATTAAATACGAGAACGGTGAACAGCAGGTTTATCTTAACGGTGAGAATGTAACCGGAAGGCTTCGCACAGAGGAAGTGGGAAATATGGCTTCAAAGTGCAGCGTTTTTGCCGCTGTCCGCACCAAACTTGTGGAGCTTCAGCAAAAGCTTGCGGAAACTGCAGATGTCATCATGGATGGCAGGGATATAGGAACTGTGGTTTTGCCAAAAGCAAATGTTAAAATCTTTCTTACCGCCAGCAGTGCAGTAAGGGCCAAGAGACGTTTCGACGAGCTGGTGGCCAAAGGTGAGAATCCCGACATCGATGCAATCGAAAAGGATATTATCGAGAGAGACAAGAGAGATATGACAAGAGAAAATTCTCCCCTTAGACAGGCACAGGATGCCATTCTTGTTGATACCTCATACATGAACATTGATGAAGTGTGCAAGACCATTGAAGATATAGCGCACGAGAAGGGCGGAAGAGCTTAGTGGAAGTTAAGTTGGCTAAGTCCTTAGGTTATTGCTTTGGAGTTGAGAGAGCGGTTGAAAAGGCCTATTCTCTTCTTGATCAGGGCAAAAAGATATATACCTACGGACCGATTATTCACAACGAAACCGTTGTGTCGGACCTTGAGAAAAAAGGTGTCGAAATAATTGAATCAATTGATGATATTGCTAAGTTAAGTGAGGGCAGTGTGGTTATCAGAGCCCACGGAGTCTCGAAGGCAGTGTATGACGCTTTGGATGAAAAGGGACTTGAAATTATAGATGCCACATGTCCCTTTGTAAAACGTATACACAATACGGTATCAAAGGAGAGCGAAAACGGCGCAGACATTGTGATTGTGGGCAATGCCGGGCACCCGGAAGTTCTGGGAATCGTTGGATGGTGCGAAAATGGTGCAACCGTCATAGAAAGCGAGGAAGAGGCTGAATCCTACACAAACGAATCCGGAAGAAAAATCTGTATAGTTTCGCAGACGACTTTTCAAGCCGAGAAATTTCAACATATAGTTGAAATTATTCAGAAAAAAGGGTACAATGTTATTGTTGTGAACACTATATGTAATGCGACGGAAGATAGACAATTGGCAGCTGAGGAATTGGCAACCGAAGCTGATGCAATGATTGTCATCGGGGGGATGAACAGCTCTAACACGAAAAAGTTATTTGAGATATGTCGCAAAAGATGCGTGCACACATATTTTATTCAAACACTGGATGACTTGCATTTAGAACTACCTAAATCAGTTCGGCTGGTGGGAATTACTGCAGGGGCCTCGACCCCAAACAAAATCATTGAGGAGGTTCAAAATTATGTCAGAATTAACTTTTGAACAAATGCTTGAGGAATCATTTAAAACAATACATGCAGGAGAGGTAGTTGAAGGTAAAGTCATCGATGTTAAACCCGACGAGATTATCGTTAACATTGGATACAAAGCTGACGGTATTCTTCCCAAGAACGAATACAGCAACGATTCAAGCATCGACTTGACCACCGTTGTTAAGAAAGACGATCCTATCACTGTTAAAGTCGTTAAGGTTAACGACGGTGAGGGACAGGTTCTTCTTACATACAAGCGTCTCATTGCTGATCAGGGAAGTGAGAGAATCAAAGAAGCATTTGAGAATCACGAAGTACTTAAGGCTACAGTTGCTCAGGTACTTGAGGGCGGCTTAAGCGTAGTAGTGGATGAGGTAAGAATCTTTATCCCCGCAAGCCTTGTATCAGACACATACGAGAAGGATCTTTCCAAGTATGCGGGACAGGAGATTGAGTTTGTTGTAAGCGAATACAATCCCAGAAGAAGAAGATATATCGGCGACAGAAGACAGCTTCTTACAGCTAAGAGAGAAGAGGCTCAGAAGGCTTTATTCGAGAAGATTAAAGTTGGTGATGTTGTTACCGGTACAGTTAAGAATGTAACCGATTTCGGTGCATTTATAGATCTTGGCGGAGCAGACGGACTCCTTCACATCTCAGAGATGAGCTGGGGAAGAGTTGAGAATCCCAAGAAGGTATTTAAGGTTGGTGACGAAGTTAAAGTCTTCATCAAGGAGATTTCCGGAACCAAGATTGCTCTTTCATGCAAGTTTGATGATGCTAACCCTTGGAAGGATGCAGCAAAAGAGTATGCTGTTGGCAACGTAGTAACAGGTAAAGTTGCAAGAATGACGGATTTCGGTGCATTCGTTGAGATTAAGGAAGGCGTTGACGCACTCCTTCATGTTTCACAGATTTCCAAGGATCATATTGACAAACCTTCAGATGTTTTGAAACTCGGCGATGAAGTAACAGCTAAGATTGTTGACTTCAACGAGGCTGACAAGAAGATTAGCTTAAGCATTAAGGCTCTTTTAGCTCCCGAACCCGAAAAGGAAGAAGCTAAGGAAGAGGATGATGCAGATGAAGTTTCTGTAGACATCGATGCAGTTATTGCTGCAGAGGCAGAGGAAGCTAAAGAAGAGAACTAAAGCTTTAAATAATTGATTTTCTGCGAGGAGGATTTGTTATGGCTTTTGATTACGAGTATTTGGTTAAGGCTGTTTATGATCTTACTAAAATAGATTTGAACTCTTACAAAGAGAAACAGATGAAGCGCCGTATCGACGCGCTGATTTCCAAGAACGGTGTCAAGGGGTATGACAAGTACGTAGAATGTCTTAAGACCAATAAGGATATGTTTGATGAGTTCATCAACTACATAACCATTAACGTGTCTGAATTCTATCGTAACCCTGACCAGTGGCAATTGCTGGAGAAAGATGTTCTTCCTAAGCTGATTAAGAAATATGGTGAGAACCTTAAGATTTGGAGTGCAGCCTGTTCCACAGGTGATGAGCCCTACACATTGGTTATGGTGCTCTCAAAGTTCATGCCTCTGAACAAGATTAAGATTTTTGCCACAGACCTGGATAAGACGGTTATCGGAAAAGCAAAGGTTGGTCTCTACAATGAGAAGAGCCTTGCCGGACTTCCCAAGGAATTTAAGGATAAGTACTTCACGAAGATTGGTACTTCCTATCAGATCTCTGATGAGATTAAGTCACGTGTTGAATTTAAGGAACACAACCTTTTAAGAGATACATATCCTACAAACTATCACCTGATTGTTTGCAGAAACGTTCTTATCTACTTCACAGAGGAAGCCAAGGATGAGGTATTTAAGAAGTTCTGTCAGGCCCTTGTCCCCGGAGGTTATCTCTTCATCGGAAGTACCGAGCAGATTATCAACCATAAGGAATTGGGATTCGACAGACAAAGTTCATTCTTCTATGTGAAACCCGAGAAATAAAACAAATAATAAAGCGGTGTGATTCAAATGAATCGCACCGCTGTTTTTATGTCTTTATGCCTGGCCCTGTCCCAATCCGATGTAGGTTAAGATGTGGGTGGCATATCCGGAGAACAGTTCCCTGTTCTTTTTAATTTCATCCGTTAATTCGAAATACATGTCCTTCGAAAGGTAATCCTCCTTGAAGAAGGGAGTGATTATGGGCTCCCATTCGGGTATGTATGTGGAAACTCTCTTTGTATAACAGTTGGAAGCCTTTGCGGGGATCCTGTGGTCTTTATCTACAAAACCTGCAACTGATTTATGGAGAGCCACGTCTTCATCGGGAAGATAGTAGTAATCCTTGTAATTGGAGTAGAAGTATTTAAGCTCTTTCTCCACGATGGGCACTTTGATAACAACCTCACCACTCTTGGCGGAGAAGTAGCAACCCTTTCCGGAACCGCTTATGGGAGTGGGAATGTCCGAAGGAATCTTTGCAGTCATAACAAGTTCCTTGCATTCCTCTCCGTGAACGTTGGTGTAGGTGTTGGCCTGGGCAGCCACAACTGTAAGAGGACCTGCAAACAAATCGAAATAGTTTAACATGGGGAGAATAGCCAGCATTCCCAAAAGGTCATCTCTGTTATGAAGGAAGAGATCGTTCTCCTTGTCAGGGTCGTGATCTTTTACATATGCATGGTAAACACCGATTAAATCGCCGCCGCTGTAGGGGTCTTCCCTGTGTATTCCCAGGAACTTTTCGATGGTTTTCTGTTTACAGTTCGGAAGCTTAAGCATGGACTTGTAGGGATTGATCCTTCTGTAGAGATCGACTCCTTCAAGACGCTCAAGAGCGTTTTCCATTTTATATTGTTTTGCTTTTTCTTTTAAGAACGGAATATCGAAATTGTTTCCGTTAAAGTGTACCAATACCTTAAATGAAGATGAGAAAGTAAAGAAAGCAGAAAGTACATCCTTTTCCGACTCATATGTATCGGCCATAAACTGGGTTATCACGTAACCTTTGCCGTTATTCCATACACAGCCGATGAGGTATAAAGCAGAACCTTTGGCTGTAAATCCGGTTGTTTCGATGTCGACAAAAAGGATATCCTTAGGGTCAGCTATCTTCTCAACAGGATAGCTTAATTTGTAGTCACTAAGAAATATTTCCCTTTTTTTCATTATAGAAAATCCTTCCTAAAATTCGGTCGCTAAGTGTTTTTATTATACCATAAATAGAGTATAATAAAAAAGATGTTTGACTTTTTAAGAAAGAGGGATATCTATGGCAAGACTTACATTTAAAGGCGGTATTCACCCTTATGACGGTAAAGCCTTGTCCAAGGACAAACCCATAAGAGAGGTTTTGCCCAAGGGCGATTTGGTATATCCGGTTTCACAGCATATAGGTGCACCCGCAACCCCCATAGTAGCCAAAGGCGACAGAGTGTTAAGGGGCCAGATGATAGCCGAAGCAAGCGGCTTTGTTTCTGCACCCATTTATTCATCAGTTTCAGGCACTGTGAAATGTATTGAACCCAGAAGGGTGGTTACAGGAGATTTAATTAACAGTATCGTCATTGAGAATGACGGACTGTACGAAGAAGTTGAATACGATGCAGGAAAGGACCTGTATGACTATTCAAAGGAAGAGATTATTGAGAGGGTGAAAAAGGCCGGAGTCGTTGGAATGGGCGGCGCAGGATTCCCTACGTTTATCAAGCTCTCCCCCAAGGATCCCGACGCTATCGATTACTGTATCGTCAACTGTGCAGAGTGTGAACCTTATCTTACCAGTGACTACAGAAGAATGATTGAGGAGCCTGAGAAGGTTGTTGAGGGACTTAGAGTTATGTTACGACTCTTTGACAATGCCCACGGAATTCTTGCGGTGGAGGACAATAAACCCGAAGCCATAAGAAAACTTAAAGCCATTGTAAAATCGGACCCTTTAATCTCAGTTAAAGCCCTTAAGACAAAATATCCTCAGGGCGCAGAACGTCAGATTATATATGCAACCACAGGACGAAGCATCAACTCAAAAATGCTTCCTGCAGATGCAGGCTGCGTTGTTGATAACGTTGATACCGTTGTTGCTATCAGAGCTGCAGTTTTGGAAGGCAAGCCCCTGATGGAGAGAATCGTTACCGTAACAGGTGATGCGGTGGCGGACCCCAGAAACTTTAAGGTGCATATAGGAACCAATTACAGCGAACTTATCGAAGAGGCCGGTGGTTTTAAAACAGAGCCTGTCAAGATTGTATCCGGTGGTCCCATGATGGGATTTGGAATATTCGATTTAGACCTTCCTACCACCAAGACAGCCAGTGCACTTTTAGCTCTGACAAAGGATGATGTGTCCGAGATGGAGCCTACAGCCTGCATCAACTGCGGTCGTTGTGTTGAGGCCTGCCCCGGAAACGTTGTTCCCAAGCTCCTTGCTGAGTATGCCGAGAACGGTGACGAGGAAGCATTCATAAAGAATAACGGAATGGAATGTTGCGAATGCGGATGCTGCAGCTTTATCTGTCCCGCCAAAAGACCATTAACCCAGGCTATCAAGTCCATGCGTAAGATTTGCCTGGCAAAGAAAAAGAAGTAGGAGGAGAAGACATGAGCATGATGAAAGTATCATCCAATCCCCATGTCAGGTCAAAGGAATCTACAAGTTCCATTATGCTTCTTGTAGTTGTGGCTTTGCTTCCTGCTTTCGGATTTGGAATTTATAATTTCGGCATTATGGCTGCCGTACACGTGCTTATCACAGTGGCTGCCTGCGTGCTTACAGAATTTGTTTTTAACCTTATTATCAAAAAGAAACAGACAGTTTCTGATTTGTCAGCGGTTGTAACCGGAATGCTTTTGGGACTTAACCTTCCCGTGGGAGCACCCTGGTGGATCGGTATCCTTGGAGGCGTTTTTGCAATTCTTGTTGTTAAGTGTCTCTTTGGAGGCCTTGGGGAGAACTTCATGAACCCTGCTTTGGGTGCCAGATGTTTCCTGGTTATTTCCTTCCCTGCAATCATGACAAACTTTAACTGTGATGCATATTCGGGTGCAACACCTTTGGCCCTTCTTAAGAGCGGCGCAGAGGTTAACATCCTCGATATGGTAATAGGAAGAACCGGCGGTACCATTGGTGAAACCAGCGTAATCGCCATTGTGATCGGCGCCTGCATTCTGCTTGCAACCGGAGTTATTGACCTTAGGATTCCGGGGTCATACATTGTTACTTTCGTAATCTTTGTTGTAATCTTTGGAGGTTATGGATTCAACCCTGCTTATATTGCGGCACAGCTTTCAGGTGGCGGACTTATGCTCGGAGCATTTTTCATGGCCACAGATTACGTAACACGCCCCGTCACCGTAAAGGGTCAGTATGTATACGGAATTATTCTTGGTATCCTTACAGGTATATTCAGGATTTTCGGACCTTCTGCAGAGGGTGTTTCCTATGCGATTATATTAAGCAACCTGCTTGTTCCTTTAATTGAGAAATGGACCATGCCCAGGGCGTTTGGAGTAGGAGGTAAGAAGCATGAATAAGAGAAGCGACTTACAAAATCTTCTTCACGATGCCGGAATTTTGGTTGCCATTACATTGATAGCAGGAATTCTTCTTGGCCTTGTATATTCAGTTACCAAGGAGCCCATCAGATATCAGGAAGAGCTGGCATTACAGAATGCATGCAAGGAAGTGTTTGCAGGTGCAACATCTTTTGAAGACTATGATTATGACCTTGAGAAAGCCAACTCTGTTATTGCAGCCGGAGGATATGGAAAAGTGACACTCAGCGATACAATAAGGTGTGCACTTGACGGAAACGGCAACCCCATAGGTTACGTTTTGACCGTTACATCCTCAGAGGGTTACGGCGGAGACATTAAGTTTACTATGGGTATCAAAAACGACGGAACTCTCAATGGAATCTCCATCCTTGATATTTCCGAGACTGCAGGTCTTGGTATGAGAGCGGATGAAGTTCTGAAACCTCAGTTCTTTAATAAAAATGTTGAGAAGTTTGAGTATACCAAATCGGGTGCAGTTATGGATAATCAGATTGATGCCATAAGCGGAGCAACAATTACCACCAACGCGGTAACCAATGCCGTTAACGGCGGATTATACTTCTTCTCGCAGGAATTAAAGGAGGTGGAGTAAATGAATAAGATAGGTGAACGTTTATTTAACGGTATTATTCGAGAAAATCCCACCTTCGTACTGATGCTTGGTATGTGTCCCACTTTGGCGGTAACCACATCAGCAATCAACGGACTTGGAATGGGCCTTTCCACAGCGGTGGTTCTGGCTTTAAGTAATGCCATTATTTCCGCATTAAGAAATATCATCCCTGATAAAGTCAGAATACCTGCATTTATCGTTGTAATTGCTTCATTCGTTACAATGGTGCAGTTACTGATTCAGGGATACTTGCCTTCCTTATATGCAAGCCTTGGAATCTACATTCCTCTTATTGTTGTTAACTGTATTATTCTTGGAAGAGCCGAAGCTTACGCTTCAAAGAACCCTGTGATTCCTTCATTCTTCGACGGTATCGGTATGGGCCTTGGATTTACCCTGGCACTTACCATAATCGGTGCAGTAAGAGAACTTTTGGGAAGCGGAGCGGTATTTGGAAATACAGTAATGCCTGAAAGCTTTACACCAATCGGAATCTTTGTTATGGCTCCCGGTGCATTCTTTGTTCTTGCGGCTCTTACCGCAGCTCAGAATGCCATTAAGAATCATTACGAGTCCAAGGGCAAGAAGAGCAAGATCATTAACGTTGACGCCCTGGGAAGCGGCTGTGCAAGTGATTGCAGCGCCTGCGGCGAAATGGGATGTTCCTACAGACGAGAAGAAATGATTGTTGAGACCGAAAACGAGACGGTGGAAATCGTTGAAGAAGTTGTAGAGACAGACGATTTTGAAATAATAGACTTGGATAAGGAGGGGGATGAATAATGTTACAGATTAAAGATTTGTTGATATTAATGATTAGCACATCCCTTGTGAGCAACGTAGTACTTAGCCAGTTTTTGGGACTGTGTCCTTTCCTTGGAGTATCCAAGAAGACAGATACGGCACTTGGAATGGGAGTTTCGGTAATCTTCGTTATCACCTTATCAAGTGCAGTTACGGGAGTGATTTATAAATTCCTCCTGGTAAAATTCGGAATCGAATATTTAAGTACCATTGTATTTATTCTTGTAATTGCGGCTCTGGTTCAGTTTGTTGAGATGTTCTTGAAGAAATTTGTTCCTCCCCTTTACAAGGCCTTGGGTGTATATCTTCCCCTTATTACCACAAACTGTGCGGTACTTGGCGTAGCTTTAAATAACGTCCAGTATAAGTACGGTATTCTTGCGGGAATTGTAAACGGTCTTGGTACAGCAATCGGATTTACAATTGCTATCGTTATTCTTGCAGGATTAAGAGAGAAGATGGAAAGAAATCATATTCCGGGTCCCTTCAAGGGAATGCCTCATGTTCTGTTAACAGCAGGATTGATGGCCATTGCCTTCTGTGGATTCTCGGGACTTTTGTAGGAGGTGGCTTATGGATATTTTAATGGGTATACTTAAAGCCGCCGGAATGGTTGGAGCCGTAGGAATATTTGTAGGAGTATTCCTTGGTGTGGCAGCCATTTGGTTTAAGGTTAAAGTTGATGAGAAGGAAGAAGCCATATTAGGCATTCTTCCCGGTAATAACTGTGGTGGATGCGGTTACCCCGGATGCTCCGGACTTGCAGCCGCAATTGCAAAGGGTGAGGCTCCCGTTAACCAGTGTCCCGTAGGCGGACAGCCTGTGGCAGATAAGATTGCCAAGGTTATGGGCGTGGAAGCAGAAGCCGGTGAGAGAATGGTTGCCTTTGTAAAGTGTCAGGGTGACTGTGAGAAAGCCGGACAGGACTACGATTATTATGGTATCGAAGACTGCAGAATGCTTTCCTTTGTTCCCAATGGAGGACCCAAATCCTGTAACAGCGGATGTCTGGGATTCGGCAGCTGCGTGAAGGAATGTCCTTTTGATGCCATTCATGTGGTAAACGGTGTGGCAGTTGTTGACAAGGACGCATGTAAGGCCTGCGGAAAGTGTGTTGCAGCCTGCCCCAAGAATCTGATTGAATTGATTCCCTACTCAGCACCTGTTACTGTGGCCTGCAGCTCAAAGGATAAGGGCCCCGTTACCATGAAGGCTTGCTCTGTGGGATGTATCGGCTGTGGAATTTGCGTTAAGAACTGTGGATCTGATGCGATTTCAGTTGCGGATTTCCATGCATCTATTGATTATTCCAAGTGTGTAGGCTGTGAAGCTTGTATGGAGAAGTGCCCCAAGAAAGCTATTGTGGCCCACTAAACATTAATGAAGAGATTTACCAAATCATTTATATCTTGTATTTTAATATGTTCATTGCTTCTTCTTTCGGGGTGCAGCTTATCGTCTAAGGATAAACCTGAGTCGGAAACCACGGAGAAAGTGTGGGAGGAGGTTGAAGTAAAACCTTCCACTTCTCCAAATGAGCCCCAACAGGAGACGGAACCTGCGCCTGAAGAAGAGATTACTGAACCTGCAACGGTTATTCTTGGAGATGACAGACCGGAAGTCTATCTTCCCTATCTGGAAGGAAAGAGAGTGGCACTGTTTTCCAACCAGTCCGGAATAGTTGGGGATGATGAGAGCAAGGGACATATTCTTGATGCCCTGATTGAAGAGGGGTTGGAGGTAAAAGCGATTTTTTCTCCTGAGCATGGTTTCAGGGGAAATGCTGATGCCGGAGCCGAAGTAGATGATTCTTTGGATGAATCGACAGGTGTTCCGATTCTGTCCCTATACGGGAACGGTCATTATCCTGATGATGAAAGTATGAGCACCTTTGATGTTCTGGTGGTTGATATCCAGGACGTGGGACTCAGGTATTACACCTACTATATAACCATGTATTATCTTATGGAGGCATGTGCCGAAAAGGGGAAGAGCGTGGTTATCTTTGACAGGCCCAATCCCAATGGTTCATATGTTGACGGCGGAATCCTTAAGGACGATTATAAGTCCGGAGTTGGATTACTTCCGATTCCAACAGTTCACGGAATGACACTGGGAGAACTGGCACTTATGATAAACGGTGAAGGATGGCTTTCCACAGGAAAGGACAGCCTGGATCTTTCTGTGGTGCCCTGTGAGAACTATTCTCATTCCACAAGATACAGCCTTCTTAAGAATCCTTCCCCTAATCTCAAATCCATGAAGGCCATATATCTTTACCCTTCAACCTGCTATTTTGAGAATACGGTTGTTACCGTGGGGAGAGGGACGGATTTTCCCTTCGAAGTTTATGGAAGCCCCTATCTTGAGGGTGTAGAAGGAAATGATTTTACCTTTACTCCCGTATCCATGGAGGGAGCAGCGTCTCCTTTATATGAGGGGCAGGTTTGCTACGGCAAGGATTTAAGAAATAAGAGCGAGGATGAGATAATCTCCGAGGGAATATGCCTTGATTATCTTATTGATGCTTACAACGATTATATGAGTACCGGGAACGAAGCAGATTTCTTCGGAAATCCGGACAAAGCGGGAAAATATTGGATAGATTATTTAAGTGGCTCGGATGAGCTTAGAAAGTGTATTGTATCCGGCATGACTTCGGAAGAAATAAAGGCCACCTGGGCCCAAGGGATTGCCGATTTTGGTAAGCAGAGGGAACCTTACCTGCTTTACGGGGATTGATGGATGTTTGCTACTGTTAAATGGATTATTATGGTTCTTGCCGTGGCGCTTTTTATGCGCCCGGCGTTTAAAAGAACTGAGCTAAAATATGTGGACGGAGGCTTCGGACTTTCATTTGGAATCGGAAGCGGTCTGTCCTTTCTTCTTGCCTGGTTTGTATGCGAGGTAACCGGGCTGCCTTTTGGAACCATAACTATGGTTTCAGCCTTTTTAATTCTTGCGCTTTCGCTTAACTTATACAGTTTCTTTAGGGACAAAGAGACTTTCGCTAATCTTTGGAACAAAAAAGAACTTATAAGATTTTTCCTTGGATTTATGGCTTTTGTAATCCTTTTCCTTTTTGCGGTTTGGGCAAAAAGCTACAGAGGAGGAATAGATGGACAGACTGAGAAGTACATGGATTTTGGAATCATGCAATCCATTTACAGGCAGGAGAGTGCATGGCCGGAGGACTTCTGGTTTGCGGGAGAAAAGCTTAACTATTATTTCTTAGGCCTTTCGGCATCGGTTTATCTTTCAAGGCTTTCCTTTGTTGATCCGGGTTACGGCTATAATTTTATGCTGTGCACACTTTTTGCCATGTCTTTACTTATGATCTTTGAGATTGTTTCCTCATTGATACTTGTCAGAAAGGGCAGCAAGGTTTCTGCATATGCGGGTGGAGTGGCCGGTGCCATGTGCAGTGTCCTTGCGGGAAACGGACACTATCTGATTTTTGGTGTATTCATTAATCTGATTAAGAAGATCCCCAAGGTTTCCGTGGACGTAAAGGATTACTGGTTCCCGGATTCTACGGTTTATATAGGAGCGAATCCCGAAGTGGAAGATTTCGGTAAGCATGAATTTCCGGGTTACACCATGATTCTTGGCGATTTACATGCCCATCTCGTAAATATGCTGTGGACTCTTCCTTTTCTTGCCATACTTATTGACTACGCCTTAAGAGACATGTCCAAAGAAAAGGGGTACAGACATTTTATAAACGGTCACATTATAATTATGGGCCTTCTTCTTGGACTTTTCAGAGGCTCCAATTTCTGGGATTTCCCCATTTATTATGTTATAGCAGGGGGAGTGATTCTTTTTACGGAGCTGTCTGCCCATGGAGTTAAGATATTAACCTTTGCAATGGTTCTTTTAAAGGGAGCTGTCATTTATGCAATAGCTTACCTTGGAACCCTTCCTTTCACTCTGCAGTTTAATAAGATGATTTCAGGTATTTATATGGCCGAAAGACATACCCTGTTTTACAAGATGGTTATTCTGTGGGCTATGCCTTTTGTGGCTTCCGTTATTCTTGTTTTATGGATTATGGCAGAGAGAAAGTTCTCTCTGAAAAAACTGACGAGAAGTGATCTGACCATAATAGCAATAACACTGTGCGCCATTGGACTTGTGCTCGTTCCTGAAGTGATTTATGTGAAAGATATATATGGTGATGATTATGCCAGATTCAACACCATGTTTAAGCTTACCTATCAGGCATATATCCTCTTTGGAATGGTATTCGGACTATTGCTTTCAAAACTGATCAATGAGAAAAAGTGGAAGGGCACTGCCTTTCTCTCCATACTGATTATTGTCCTATCGTCCTATACTTTCACATCAGGTAAGGTGTGGCTCTATAATAACAAAGATTTTGGAAGGGGCATTTCTGTTCTTGGGACAACTTTATCAGATGCAAATCCGGAAAAGAGTGCCATAAAGGAAGCCTGCGAGATTCTTTTAAATGACGACAGAAAGAACATAAGAATAATTGAAGCGGTGGGGGGAGACTATAAAGATACAAACCGTCTGTCATCCTTTACCGGAGTGCCTACAGTTGAAGGCTGGCCGGTTCATGAATGGCTGTGGCAGAACAGCTACGATCCTGTGGGAGCAAGGACTGAGGAGGTCAGGGATTTTTACGAGGGAAGCGATGTGGAAACGAAGATAGCGACTCTCGAGAAATATGATATTAATTACATCTTTGTGGGGCCGACGGAAATGGAGAACTACACTGTAAACCATGAACTCATTGCGGGATTGGGAGAGAGCGTTTTTGAAACTCCTGAAGGATACAGATTAATAAAAGTAAAGTAAAATAAAAGGGCATCCGATGGATGCCCTTAGTTTTATTTCTTAATGGCTTTCTTTACAGCAGCAAAGGTCTTGTCGCTTATTACATGTTCTATTCGACAAGCATCTGCCGTGGCGGTTTCCTCATCCACCCCAATGGACATCAGAAGCTTTGAAATTACCGTGTGGCGTTCATAAATCTTCTCGGCAATGGCCCTTCCGGAATCCGTAAGAGTGATAAAACCATTCTTGTCGATTGATATGTAATTATCAGCTTTAAGCTTGGACATTGCGCGACTGACCGAAGGCTTGGAAAAGCTCATGGCATCGGCAACATCAATGGATCTGACATAGGAATTATTCTCGGACAATGTCAGTATTGTTTCCAAATACATTTCCCCAGATTCTTGCATAATAAATACCCTCCGTTTGAAGTGATAACAATGTTATTATAACATAAAAAAAATATTAAAAAAGGTATTGACAAGTTAGCCGCGGCTAACTATACTAAGGGAGTAGGCGAAAGACCTACGAGATATTCCTTTTCAATATAATGATTTGTTTGCTTGGCAAAGGGACGAACTTATTGTTCGTCCCTTTGTTCATATGTGATTTTATACAATATATCCAAAATCATACCTGCATATTGTACAGATTTTATCTCGTTAAAGCAATAAAGGTAGGCGCTACTATGGGGTTTGTTGTAAATTTGAATAAAAACTTCTTAATTTTAGGCAAAATGTGTTGCAAAACGCACAAACGTATGCTAATATCTACTTGTGTTAAAAATGAAGCTTCATAAAACGCCTAGGAGAAGAGAGCATGGCTACACCGCATGAGAAATGCGCACTGTTAGAATGCTTTTTTTTTGCCCCAAAAACCACAAAACTTACCCTAAGGGAGGGCTTTTATGATGCAAAAGAGGACACCTTTCAGAGAGATATTGGCTGACACGCCGATTATCGCCGCCGTTAAGGATATGGAAGGGCTTGATAGCTGTCTTGATTCGGATATTCAGGTTATCTTTATTCTTTTCGGCGACGTGTGTTCTCTCCAGGAGATTGTTAAGAAGGTTAAGGATGCCGGGAAAATTGCCATGGTTCATATGGACCTGGTCAGCGGCTTTACAGGTAAAGAAATAGTTCTTGATTACATTAAGAACTTTACTCATGCCGACGGTATCATTACCACCAAGATTAATTTGATTAAATACGCCAAGCAAATTGGATTATATACAGTACTGAGATATTTTGTTGTTGACTCAATGGCTTTATCCAACATTGAAAAGCAGGTAGATCAGATTCAGCCCGATGTTATTGAAATCCTGCCGGGGATAATGCCAAACATTATAAAGAAGGTCAACAAAATCAGTAAAGTGCCGGTCATAGCGGGGGGGCTTATCGCAGATAAGAAAGATGTTATGACGGCGCTGAAAAACGGTGCGGTCGCCATTTCGGCGACCAGCCCCGATGTTTGGTTTATGTGATTCTAAGCCATGGTGGCTTTGAATAATAGAGAAGGAGGAATAGTAAATGGCAAAGTATGTAATGGCTATTGATGCCGGCACAACAAGCAACAGATGTATCCTGTTCAATGAAAAGGGTGAAATGTGCTCTGTAGCTCAGAAAGAGTTTACTCAGTATTTCCCTAAGCCGGGGTGGGTTGAGCATGATGCAAATGAAATCTGGGCTACACAGTATGGGGTTTGTGTAGACGCCATGAAGAAAGTTGGGGCTACAGCTGCTGACATTGCTGCCATTGGTATCACCAATCAGCGTGAGACCACAATTGTTTGGGATAAGGAAACAGGAGAGCCTATCCATCATGCAATTGTATGGCAGTGCAGACGTACCTCAGAGTATTGTGATTCCTTAAAGGATAAGGGTCTGACAGACAAATTCCGTGAGAAAACAGGTCTCGTTATTGATGCTTACTTCTCAGGAACAAAGGTAAAATGGTTACTTGATAACGTTGAGGGGGCCAGAGCGAAAGCTGAAGCCGGCAAGTTGTTATTCGGTACCGTTGATTCCTGGCTTATCTGGAAACTTACAAAGGGTAAAGTTCATGTAATTGATTACTCAAACGCTTCCAGAACAATGCTCTTTAATATCAAAGAGCTTACATGGGATAAGGAAATCCTTCAGGAGCTTAACATTCCTGAGAGCATGCTTCCTACACCCAAACCTTCAAGCTGTGTTTACGGTGAGACAGATCCTGAGTTATTCGGAGCACCCATTAAGATTGCAGGTGCTGCAGGTGACCAGCAGGCTGCTTTGTTCGGACAGACCTGTTACACAGCAGGTGAAGCTAAGAACACCTATGGTACAGGTTGCTTCTTGCTTATGAACACAGGTGAGAAGCCTGTTTACTCCAAGAATGGACTTGTTACCACAATCGCATGGGGGCTTGACGGAAAAGTTGAGTACGCATTGGAAGGTTCAGTATTCGTAGCAGGCGCAGCTATTCAGTGGTTACGTGATGAGTTAAAGGTAATCGAGACATCACCTGATTCTGAGTACTTTGCAGGCAAGGTTAAAGATACTAACGGATGTTATGTTGTTCCTGCTTTCACAGGACTTGGTGCACCTTACTGGGATCAGTATGCAAGAGGATGTATTGTAGGCTTAACCCGTGGTGTTAACAAGAATCACATTATCCGTGCAACCCTTGAGTCCTTGGCATATCAGGTAGCTGACGTTACCGCAGCTATGCAGGCTGACTCCGGAATTAACCTTTCTGCTTTGAAGGTTGACGGTGGCGCATGTGCCAACAACTTCTTAATGCAGTTCCAAGCAGACATTATCGGTGCACCTGTTAACCGTCCCGTTTGCGTTGAGACAACAGCTATGGGTGCTGCATACCTTGCAGGTTTGGCAGTCGGTTACTGGTCAAGCAAGGATGATGTTAAGAAGAACTGGGCATTTGACAGAATCTTCAAACCTGAAATGAGTGCTGCTGACAGAGAAGAACATATTAAGGGATGGAAGAAAGCAGTTAAGTGTTCATTTGGCTGGGCAAAAGAAGACTAAGACGACTACATATTAATAATTAGGGGGTATTAATTTATGCAAGCTTATTTATGTGAGTTTATAGGAACAGCTATGCTCGTTCTTTTGGGCGATGGCGTATGTATGAGTGCAACATTAAACAAGTCCGGATTTAAGGGAAGCAATTCTGTTTATATCACAATCGGATGGGGCCTCGCAGTTATGGTTCCCGCATTCATGTTTGGATATTCAGGAGCAAGCTTTAACCCTGTTCTTACAATTGCTCTTGCAGTAGTAGGAAACTTTGCCTGGGCTCAGGTTCCGGGATATATTGTTGCTCAGATGTTAGGCGGCTTCGTAGGCGCTTCCATTCTTTCAATTGCTTACAAGGATCACCTTGATGCAACAGAGAAAGAGGGCGGTTCAACTCTTGGTTGCTACTGTACAGCTCCTTCAATCCCCAACGCTCCCAGAAACGTATTCCAGGAAGCTGTTGCTACATTTGTTCTGGTATTTGCAATTCTTGCAATCCCCGGCGCATATGCACTTCCCAACTTCGCAGTATTCGGAATCATCATGGCCTGCGGTATGTCCTTCGGTGGTTTGACAGGATACGCAATGAACCCTGCAAGAGACCTTTCCCCTCGTATTGCTCACGCTGTATGGCGTAAGGGCGACAACAACTGGGGTTATTCATGGATTCCTGTAGTTGGTCCTTTACTTGGTGCACTTTGCGCAGGTTTACTTTGGAAGGTTGTTCCTTTCTTCCATATGTAATTTGTGATATAATGTAATTAACTAATTAAATAGTTATTGCGCGAGAGATGAGTCAGGCAATTAGCAGGCAGAGAATGCCGGCTTATTGTCTGACCCTTTCTTTTTAAGGAAAGGGCAAAGAATCGGTTTATAGAAAAGAAAAGGAGAGCGATAGAATGAAAGACATCGTTGTAATCGGTGCCGGTGTATCTGGCTGTGCGGTGGCCAGAGAACTGTCAAGGTACAAAGCAGATGTTCTGGTAATTGACAAGTGTGAGGACGTGTGCTGCGGAACTTCAAAGGCAAACAGTGCAATTATCCATGCAGGCTTTGATGCTGCTAAGGGTTCCCTCATGGCAAAATTAAACGTCAGGGGAAACGAGATGATGGATGAACTGGCTAAAGATCTGGACATTCCTTTCAAGAGGAACGGAGCTTTGGTTGTTTGCATGCACAAGGAAGACCTTCCGGGACTTAAAGATTTATATGACCGTGGCATTGCGAACGGAGTGAAGGAACTGAAGATTTTATCAAAGGAAGAGGTTCTTAAGATGGAGCCTAACCTTAGTGATAATGTGGAAGGTGCTTTATATGCTCCCACCAGCGGAATAGTGTGTCCCTTTAACCTGACTATCGCTTTGGCGGAGAACGCAGCAGAAAACGGTGTCAGCTTCCAGTTTGATACGGAAGTTACAGACATTGAGAAGAAGTACGGATACTACGTTCTTAAGACCAACAAGGGCGATATAGAGACTAAATATGTAGTAAATGCCGCCGGAGTTTATGCTGACAAGATTCACAATATGGTAAGCGCAAAGAAGCTTACAATCGTTGCAAGAAGGGGAGATTATTGCCTCCTTGATAAGACCGTGGGCAATTATGTTTCAAGGACCATATTCCCTCAGCCTTCAAAGATGGGCAAAGGAGTTCTGGTTTCTCCCACAATTCACGGAAACCTTATTGTAGGTCCTACGGCCATTGATATTGATGACAAAGAATCCACCGCAACCACAAGAGAAGGACTTGATGATTTGATCAGTAAGGCAGGAGCTACAGTTAAAGCCCTTCCCATAAGACAGGTCATCACAAGTTTTGCGGGACTTCGTGCCCATGAAGCGGGACATGAATTTATTATTGAGGAAGTGGAGGATGCAAAACAGTTTATAGACTGCGCAGGCATAGAGTCTCCCGGCCTTTCATCATCACCTGCCATCGGTGAGATGGTTGCAGACATTCTTAAGGGCCTTATGAATCTTGAGAAGAAGGAGAGCTGGATTTCAAAGAGAAAAGGAATCCTTAATCCTGCTGATTTGTCCATAGAAGAAAGAAACAAACTCATTAAGGAGAATCCCGCATACGGAAATATTATCTGCCGATGCGAGAGTGTTACCGAAGGTGAGATTATCGATGCACTTCACAGAATTATACCTGCAAGAAGCCTTGACGGTGTAAAGAGAAGAACAAGAGCGGGCATGGGAAGATGCCAGGCAGGATTCTGCTCACCCAGGACCATGGAGATTATCGAGAGGGAGCTTGGAATTCCTCAGGAAGAAATCACCAAGTCCGGCGGTGAATCTAAGATTGTTGTAGGACGTACAAAGGAATAGGAGGGAACCACTATGAGAACAGTAGATGTATTAATTGTAGGCGGTGGCCCTGCCGGTCTTGCAGCAGCAGCGTCCGCTAAGAAGAATGGAATTGACAATATTCTTATTCTCGAAAGAGATAAGGAGCTTGGTGGTATTTTAAACCAGTGCATACATAACGGATTTGGACTTCATACTTTTAAAGAAGAACTTACAGGGCCCGAGTATGCCGGACGATTTATTGATGAAGTTCTTAAACTTGGAATCGAGTATAAGCTTGGAACCATGGTTATGGACATCTCAAAGGATAAGGTTGTAACCGCCATGAATCGTGAGGACGGAATGTTTGAGATTCAGGCCAAATCCATCGTTCTTTGCATGGGATGCCGTGAGAGATCAAGAGGAGCTCTTAATATTCCGGGCTATCGTCCCGCAGGTATTTTTTCGGCAGGAACGGCTCAGAGACTTGTTAATATGGAAGGCTATATGCCCGGCAAGAAGGTTGTAATTCTCGGATCCGGAGACATAGGTCTTATTATGGCAAGAAGACTTACCCTAGAGGGAGCCAAGGTTCAGGTAGTTGCTGAGTTAATGCCTTACTCAGGCGGATTAAAGAGAAATATCGTTCAGTGCCTTAATGACTTTGATATTCCTCTTAAGTTAAGCCACACGGTTGTGGATATAAGAGGTAAGGAGAGACTTGAAGGCATAACCATTGCAGAGGTTGACGGCAAAGGCAAACCCATCCCCGGAACCGAAGAGGATTATGAGTGTGATACACTGCTTCTTTCCGTAGGCCTTATTCCTGAGAATGAGCTTTCAAGAAATGCCGGTGTTGAGATGGATCCCGTAACAAGCGGACCTGTGGTTAACGAAAGCCTTGAAACCAGCATTCCCGGCGTATTCGCAGCAGGAAATGTTCTTCATGTTCATGACCTGGTAGACTACGTTTCCGAGGAGGCTACCAAGGCGGGAGCAAATGCAGCCAAGTTTGTAAGAGGAGAACTTAAAGAATCCGGCAAGGAAATTAAGATTAATGCAGTTGACGGAGCCAGATATACAGTTCCCAGACATATCTGTCTTGATAACATGGAGGATATGCTTACCGTAAGATTCCGTGTTGGAGCTGTATTCAAAGATTCCTTCATCAGCGTATATCTAAATGATGAGAGAGTTCAGCACAGAAAGAAAAATGTAATGGCACCCGGTGAAATGGAACAGATTATCTTAAAGAAAGATCAGCTTGCGGCTTATCCTAATCTTGAGACAATCACCGTAAAGATTGAAAAGGAGTGATAGTGGCTATGGAGAAAAGAGAACTTACCTGTATCGGCTGTCCTCTGGGTTGTCAGATAACTGTTGAACTGGAGAATGGCGAAGTAAAGAGCATAACGGGAAACACCTGTGAAAAAGGACGAATCTACGCAGAGAAAGAGGTTACAAACCCCACAAGAATCGTTACTTCCACAGTAAAGGTCCAAGGAGGTTCAAAAGATTTTACCTCTGTAAAAACAAAGTCCGACATTCCCAAATCAAAGATATTTGATGTGATGAAGGATATTAACAAGGCAGTTGCAAAGGCACCTGTTGCCATAGGCGATGTTATTATTGAGAACGTTGCCGGAACCGGTGTGGAAGTGGTTGCCACCAAGGCTGTTGACTAATATAAAGAAAGTCCTGTTTTGCAGGACTTTCTTTTTTTGAAAAAGGGTGCTATAATCTGTATTCGGCGTAGAGAGAGTATATTGCAGAAGGAAGCGATTTGAATGGAAGCAGCTTACAGCGTATTTAGAGATTTAGCATTAATAGTTATATTTGCAAAGTTCTTCGGCCTTATTGCCAGAAGATGCAAGATGCCCCAGGTTGTGGGTGAAATCCTGGCAGGACTTTTGATTGGACCCTGCCTATTAAACTGGGTTCAGCTTACCGATTATATTTCAAAGACAGCAGAAATCGGTGTTGTTCTTTTGATGTTTGGTACGGGTCTTGGAACCAACTTACAGGACCTTAAGAAGGCGGGAGCGAAGGCCTTTGCCATTGCCTGCGCCGGTGTGTTCATTCCTCTTGTTGGTGGAACATTACTCTATTCCTGCTTTTACGGATTCTCTGCTGTTGGCAGCGAGCACTTCTATAAAGCATTATTTATAGGTACAATTATGACCGCCACAAGCGTTTCAATTACGGTTGCAACCTTGCAGGAACTTGGCAAAATCAGCACCTTTGTAGGAACCACCATTGTAAGTGCGGCTATCATAGATGACGTTATCGGTATCCTGGTTCTCACCTGCGTTGTAAGTGCCGGAACCTCCACCGGAAATATCGGAGGCGTATTCGCCAAGACCGGCTTATTTATAGTATTCTCGGCAATTGTTGCCTTCGTGGGATACAAGATAATGAAGTGGTTCGACAACAGATACCCTCACACTCAAAGGGTACCTATCGTAAGCCTTGCTTTCTGCTTTGCTATGGCTTATATTGCTGAGGCACACTTTGGAATTGCAGATATCACAGGTGCATACATCGCGGGCGTAATCCTTTGCTCCATTCAGGATGCAGGTTATGTATCAAGAAAAATCGACATCAGCTCATATATGTTATTCGGCCCCGTTTTCTTCGCATCCGTAGGACTTAAAACGGATATCAGCGGCCTCACACCGGAGATTCTTATTTTCTCCCTTTGCTTTGTAGCGGTGGCATTGGTTACAAAGATCGTGGGCTGTGGCGGCGTTTCTGCCCTTCTCGGATTCAGAGGACGAGACAGATTAAGAATCGGTGTCGGTATGATGACAAGAGGAGAGGTTGCCCTGATTGTGGCCCAGAAGGGATTGTCGGTTGGATTGATTGAATCCATATATTTTGCTCCGGTAATTCTTTTGATACTGATAAGCTCGGTGGCAACGCCTATATGTTTGAAGGTTTTGTTTAAGGAAAAATAAATTGGTCGGTATAGTGCCGGACGTGCAGTTTGGGGACAGGCCCATTTCGCACATAATATGTGCAAAATGGGCCTGTCCCCAAATTGCACCTATTGACAACAAGAAAAACTGTGTTATAGTTGATATAGAACAAAGATAAAACCCAAGAAGAAATAAGGGGGTGAGTTTATGAATATATCGAAATTTACACAAAAAAGTATGGAAGCCGTCAACATGACGGAGAAACTGGCATATGAGTACGGAAACCAGGAGATTGAGCAGGAGCACCTTTTGTATGCGCTGCTCACCGTTGAAGACAGCCTGATTCTTAAGCTTATTGAGAAGATGGAGATTAACACGGAACATTTTGTTAATCACGTCAGAGAAATGCTCGATAAGAGAGTCAAGGTTCAGGGTGGCGAACTTCGAATGGGACAGGACCTTAACAGGGTCCTTGTGGAAGCCGAGGATGAGGCCAAGAGAATGGGGGACTCCTACGTAAGCGTGGAGCACCTTTTCCTTTGCATGATTAAGCATCCCAGCAAGACCATGAAGGAGTGCTTTAAGGAATATGGAATTACAACCGAGAGATTCCTTGCGGCTCTTTCGACTGTAAGAGGCAATCAGACAGTTAATTCCGACAATCCCGAAGCTACTTATGATACTCTTGAGAAATACGGCCAGGAACTGGTTGATAAGGCAAGAAGAGAGAAGCTTGATCCTGTTATAGGCCGAGACTCTGAAATCAGAAATGTAATCAGAATTCTATCCCGTAAGACCAAGAATAACCCTGTGCTTATAGGTGAACCCGGTGTTGGTAAGACGGCAGTTGTTGAAGGCCTGGCTCAAAGAATTGTAAGGGGCGATGTTCCCGGTAACCTTAAGGATAAGAAGATATTCTCCCTTGATATGGGTGCTCTTGTGGCCGGAGCCAAGTACAGAGGTGAGTTTGAGGAAAGACTTAAGGCAGTTCTTGAAGATGTGAAGAACTCTGACGGACAGATAATTCTTTTCATTGATGAATTACATACCATAGTGGGAGCAGGTAAAACCGACGGAAGTCTTGATGCCGGCAACATGCTTAAACCCATGCTTGCCAGAGGTGAGCTTCACTGTATCGGTGCCACAACCCTTGATGAGTACAGAAAGTATATCGAGAAGGATGCGGCCCTTGAGAGACGTTTCCAGCCTGTTATGGTTGATGAGCCTACGGTTGAGGATACCATCTCAATCTTAAGAGGTATCAAGGACAGATACGAGGTTTATCATGGTGTAAAGATCATGGATAATGCCCTGGTAAGCGCCGCTACATTATCAAACAGATATATAACAGACAGATTCCTTCCGGATAAGGCCATTGACCTGGTGGATGAAGCCTGTGCTCTTATTAAGACGGAACTTGATTCCATGCCTACAGAACTTGATGAGATGCAAAGAAAAATCATGCAGCTTGAAATCGAGGAGACGGCTCTTAAGAAGGAGACAGACCATTTAAGTGCAGAGCGGCTTGAAATCTTAAGGAAGGAGCTTGCTGAGCTCAAAGAAGATTTTTCCGGAAAGAAAGCACAGTGGGATAACGAGAAGGAAAGTGTCAACAGAATATCCAAAATCAGGGAGGAAATTGACGAGGTTAACAGCCAGATTCAGATTGCCCAGAGAAACGGTGATTATGAAAAGGCTGCAGAATTAAGCTACGGCAAACTGCCTGATTTAAAGAAAACTTTGGAAACTCTTGAAAACGAGTCCGGTAAGAAAGAAAATTCTCTGGTTCATGAGTGCGTTTCCGAGGATGAAATCACAAGAATTATCTCCAGATGGACCGGAATACCCGTATCCAAATTAACGGAAAGTGAGAGAAATAAAACACTTCATCTGGATCAGGTTCTCCATGAGAGAGTAATCGGCCAGGATGAGGCTGTAGAGAAGGTTACTGAGGCCATTATAAGGTCCAAAGCAGGGGTTAAAGATCCCGGCAAACCCATCGGTTCCTTCATGTTCTTAGGCCCTACCGGTGTGGGAAAAACAGAGCTTGCCAAAACTTTGGCTCAGGCACTTTTTGACGATGAGAACAATATGGTTCGAATCGACATGAGCGAATACATGGAGAAGTTCTCCGTATCAAGACTTATCGGAGCGCCTCCCGGATACGTTGGATATGATGAGGGCGGTCAGTTAACCGAGGCTGTAAGACGTAAGCCTTACTCGGTTGTTTTGTTTGATGAGATCGAGAAGGCACATCCTGATGTGTTTAACGTGCTTTTACAGGTTCTTGATGATGGACGTATCACCGATTCTCAGGGCAGAACCGTTGATTTCAAAAACACCATTCTTATTATGACCAGTAATATCGGTGCCGGCTATCTTTTGGACGGAATCGATTCCGAAGGCAATATCTCGGAGGAGGCAAGGAAACAGGTTGAAGGAGATTTGCGTAATCACTTCAGACCCGAATTCCTTAACAGACTTGATGAGATAATCATGTTTAAGCCGTTGAGCAAGGACAACATTGGTGGTATCATTAACTTGGTTGTCGAAGATATAAACAGAAGACTTGCGGATAAGGAATTATCTGTGGCTCTTACAGACAAGGCTAAGGAATATATTGTAAACGAGGCTTATGATCCCATTTACGGAGCAAGACCTCTTAAGAGATTTATTCAAAAGCATGTTGAGACTTCGGCAGCTAAACTGATACTGGAAGATAAAGTTCATACCGGAGATGTCATCAGCATTGATGAGAAGGACGGTGAACTTGTGGCTTTGAGAGGATAATTATGCTGCCTGTTGATCCTGTTATGAGACTTAGTTTCATAAATCTTAAGTTAAGAGACTTCTACAAGAACCTGGACGACTTATGCGATGATTTGGACATTGACAGGGCAGAGCTTGAAGAAAGCCTGGCAGCCATTGACTACCACTATGACGCCGATGCCAACAAATTCGTATAACAACAATTCAGACAGGAATTCTAAAAAGGGTGTTCCCTTCGTTTATGACGGAGGGTTGCCCTTTTTTGCGTGTGTGCGGGATTATCTTAAGGATAACGGATATTCTTTCTCCATCTGCGGCGGAAATTATGGAGCCAAGTGCGGGCGATGCAAGGTCAGATTCGAAGAAAGCGCCCCTCTGCCCGATGCCATAGAAAGGAAGCTTCTTACTCCTGATGAACTTAGGGATGGAGTGCGACTGGCTTGCAGAACCAATCCAAAGCCCTCGTCCAAGGTCAGTATCTTATTTGGAAACAAAACTGAAATCGTAACCGGCTCCAAGGCGACGGAGGAGAACCGCATGCCTGACAGAGACGTTGTAGCCATCGATCTTGGGACTTCAACGGTGGCTTTTAGCTACTGGGATTCAAAGCAAAAGAAGGAGAGGCTTTATAAAGCGGACAATCCCCAGATTAAATACGGTTCCGATGTGATTTCAAGAATAGATGCCGCAAAGAGACTTGGCAGGGATGTTATATCTAATGAGCTGTGTGAGTTCCTGTACGAAGGCCTGAAGGAAGTGTCCGGCGGGGCGACACTAAAGGATGTTCCCGTTTATGTAGGCGGAAATACCATAATGCTTCATGTGCTTGCGGGAGAAGACACAAGTGGACTTGGAGCCTACCCCTTTACACCGGTATTTCTGGATGAAAGAAAGATTACATATAAGGATGTGACTTTTACTTTGCTTCCGGGAATTTCATCCTTTGTGGGTGCCGATATAACGGCGGGCCTTATAAGCGAAGAAGTTCTTCCAATAGGTGCAGCAAGCAGGGGAAAGTTATTTGTGGATCTTGGAACCAACGCAGAGCTGGCCCTTTGTACAGGGGAGAAGATTTATTGTACGGCCTGCGCAGCAGGCAGTGCTTTTTCCACAGATGCAGGAGTGGGAAGTGAGGGAATATCTGCCTTGGCAGTTCTTCTGAAAGAAGGCAAAGTTGACAGAACCGGTCTCCTTCTTGATGAAAGCGCCCCCATTACCCAAAAGGACATACGGGATATCCAGTTGGCAAAAGCGGCGGTAGCTACGGGAATAGAAATACTTCTAAATAAGTCCGGCCTTGAGTATAAAGACATTGAGAGTGTGTCCATAGCCGGCGGATTTGGATATTTTCTGAATGTCGATGACGCTGCAGCCATTGGCCTTATTCCTAAAGAACTAAAGGACAAAACTTATGCTTCCGGGAACACATGTTTGCGTGGAAGCCTGATTTATGATAAAGTAGAAAAAGAACTGAAAGACTTCAGGAAATCCTTTATACCGATTGAATCTGCATTGGAAGAGGGATTTGATGATTTATTTATGAGACAGGTAGATTTCTGATGGATTTATTTGAGTATTCAAGAAGCTTAAATACAAAGAACGAGACACCTTTGGCCGCGAGACTTCGTCCCACGACCATTGACGAGGTGGTGGGACAGCAGCATATTCTTGGCAAGGATAAGCTTTTATATCGCGCAATCAAAGCCGATAAGCTAAGCTCCATTATTCTCTATGGACCTCCCGGAACAGGGAAGACCACAATAGCCAAGGTTATAGCCAATACCACCCAGTCTGAATTTACACAGATTAACGCCACCATAGCCGGAAAGAAGGATATGGAGGATGTGGTTAACAAGGCTAAGGAAACCCTTGGAATGTATGGAAAGAAGACCATTCTTTTCATTGATGAGATACACAGATTTAACAAGGGCCAGCAGGACTATTTACTTCCCTTTGTGGAAGACGGAACCATTACCCTCATAGGCGCCACAACGGAGAACCCATATTTTGAGGTTAACGGCGCTTTGCTTTCAAGGTCCATTATCTTTGAACTTAAGCCCCTTGAAAAGGATGATATTAAGGAACTCATTAAGAGGGCGGTTTACGACAGTGAGAAGGGTCTTGGATCCTTTAAGGCTGACATAAGTGATGAAGCTCTGGAGTTTTTGGCTGATTTGTCCGGAGGAGATGCAAGGCATGCTCTTAACGCCATTGAGATTGGCGTCACAACCACGGACAGATCGGAAGACGGAATTATACATATAACTTTGGATGTGGCTCAGGAATGTATTCAGCGTAAGAAGATGAGCTACGACAAGAATGGTGACAATCATTATGACACCATTTCTGCCTTCATTAAGAGCATGAGAGGCTCCGATCCCGACGCTGCGGTATATTATCTGTCAAGGATGCTTCAGGCGGGAGAGGATGTTAAGTTTATTGCAAGAAGGATGATGATTTGCGCCAGTGAGGATGTGGGAAATGCAGATCCCATGGCTTTGGTGGTAGCCACCAGCGCGGCCCAGGCAGTTGAGAGAGTGGGAATGCCTGAATCTCAGATTATTCTCAGCCAGGCAGCCTCATATATTGCCTGCGCTCCAAAGAGTAACGCTGCCTGCGTGGCAATTTTTGAGGCAAACGATGAGGTTCAAAGAAGCGGAAATCTTCCGATCCCTCCGCATCTTCAGGACGCCCACTACAAAGGAAGTGAGAAATTGGGACACGGAACAGGATATAAATACGCCCATGATTACAAGAACAATTATGTGAAACAGCAGTATCTTCCCTATGAACTGGATGGCAAGGAGTTTTATAAACCCAGCGGCAACGGCTACGAGGTGAAGATAAGAGAGCATTTTAAGAAGCTGAAGAAAGAGGCGGAAGAGTAGGTGCAGAATGGGGACAGGCCCAAATTGCACGTTTCATGTGCAATTTGGGCCTGTCCCCATTCTGCACCTAAAATAGGTTCTTTACTATATTAGAGTATATTTCAGAACTTTTCTCGGCCCAGTTATCACAAATTGATTTGGCTGTGGCCTCGTCGGGAACGGAGAGGGTGATTTTTACAATATCTTCGTTCCGTTCTCTTACCACGAGACTCGATTCGTAGTGTCCTGTGGTGGTCTTATAATAACTGCCCTTTACGGAGTTTTCATCCCTGATGGTAATGGCATTGGTGTTCAGGTAATTAATGATATCATTTCGGATATCCTTATTAATCCTTTTCTCGAAGAAGGAGACTGTCTGTCTTCCTTCAGGAGTTATGGATAAATAAGTTCTCTTACCTGATGCGGTAGATTCCACCAGATTATCTTCAATCAGTTCACTGAAGGTGGTCTGGACTGTAAGGTAATCGGTAAGATTGTTATCCTGGATAAAATCGCTTATCTGAACCTTTGTCAAAGGCTCCTCAGACTTATTTAGCATGTAAAGGACAATGAGTTTATATAAAGTATCTAGTGCTGCGGGTTTGGAAGCCATCTTTAACCTCTGACAATCTTTGCTTTTACTGCTTCGGACACAGCCTCTGCAACCTTGGGATTAAAAGGCTCGGGCATAATGTTGTCTTCGTTTAATTCATCATCCGAAACAAGAGAAGCGATTGCAAGAGCGGCAGCCATCTTCATGTCTTCGGTAATCTGTCTTGCACGTCCTTCAAGAGCACCTTTGAAAATGCCGGGGAATGCAACAACGTTGTTAATCTGATTGGGGAAATCACTTCGACCGGTACCGATGATTCTTGCACCGGCTGCTTTGGCTACATCAGGCATGATTTCGGGAACGGGGTTGGCCATGGCAAAAATAATGGCATCCTTGTTCATGGTCTTAACCATATCGGCAGTAACAACACCGGGAGCAGAAACTCCGATAAATATGTCAGCGCCCACAAGGCCTGCTGCAAGGTCACCCTTTTCGCTTCCGGGGTTTGTGGTGTTTGCAATTTCTTCCTTTGCCCAGTTTAATCCTTCGCGACCTCTGTAGATGATACCTGTACGATCGCAAAGAAGAATGTTCTTAAATCCGTAGTTTAAAAGAAGCTTGGTTATGGCGATTCCGGCAGCTCCGGCACCGTTAACGACTATCTTGCAGGCTTCCTTTTCTTTACCTACTATTTTTAAGGCGTTTATGATACCTGCGAGAACTACAATGGCAGTTCCGTGCTGGTCATCATGAAAAACAGGAATATCAAGAATCTCTTTAAGCCTTGTTTCTATCTCGAAACATCTGGGAGCGGAGATATCCTCCAAGTTGATGCCGCCGAATCCGGGAGCAAGATAGGTTACAGCTTTGATTATTTCCTCAGTATCCTGAGTGTCGAGACAAATGGGAACCGCATTTACTCCGCCAAATTCCTTGAAGAGAACAGCCTTGCCTTCCATAACGGGCATAGCGGCATAAGGTCCGATGTTTCCGAGACCCAAAACTGCGCTTCCGTCAGAAACAACAGCGATAGTGTTTGATTTGATGGTGTACTTGTACGCAGCTTCTTTGTCTTTGGCAATGACTTTACAAGGTTCGGCAACACCGGGAGTGTATGCCAGTGCCAGATCCTCTCTTGATTTAACTTTGGACTTGGCAACTGTCTCCAGTTTGCCTTTCCATTCTTCGTGTAACTTTAAAGCCAATTCTGAATTATCCATGTTAGACCGCCTTCATCTGTATTTTTTCTGTGATAAATTATAAATTATTTCTTAAATATAAAAAAGATGTAGATTATTATTTTTTTTTATATTATAATAACGACTGTACAACTTCAAGAAAGAAATATCTTTATTAGAGTTTATCGTTAATTCACTTCGGGATTCACCGAGTTGTTCCATTTTGGTTTATTTATATAGGAGGATAAAATGGGAATGAAAGAAAAATATGAGTCTTTGTCAGTGGCAGTTTTAAAGGATCTTTGTCATGCCAGGGGAATCGCTGTCTCTTCATCCATGAAGAAAGCTGATTTGGTAGAGGCTATGCTTAGACAGGATGAGATTGACAAAGAAGAGGATCTGAAGAGCCACGAGGCTACAGAGGATGAAAAGGAAGCTGCAAAGCAGTTCCAGGGCAAACCCGCTGAGCCCAAAACTGTAGTGGTTACAAACAAAAAGAAAGCTCCTGCGGCAACGGAGGAGGCAGAGAAGGATGAGGCCGGAATTAATGAGTACTCACCCGAACTTGACAGCGGAATTGAAGCAAACGGTATTTTGGAGGTTATGCCTGACGGATACGGCTTCATAAGAAGCGAGAATTATATGCCCGGTAATGAAGACGTTTATGTTGCTCCCGGACAGATCAGAAAGTGCAGACTTAGAACCGGTGATATTGTTGTGGGTAATACCAAGGTCAGAAGTTCCAATGAGAAGTTCTCGGCACTTTTATATATTAAGAGCGTCAATGGCTACCCCTTGGAGAAGGTAATGTCACGTCCGAGCTTTGAGGATCTTACACCTACGTTCCCTGATAAGAGAATTAAGCTTGAAAGACCCGGCTGCGATATTTCCATGAGAATTATGGATTTGTTCAGCCCCATCGGTAAGGGACAGAGAGGAATGATCGTTTCTCCCCCGAAGGCAGGTAAGACAACCATACTTAAAGAGGTTGCCAAATCTCTTAAGGCCAGTGACCCCAACATTCATCTTATCATTCTTCTTATAGATGAGCGTCCTGAGGAGGTTACCGATATAAAGGAAGCCATAACCGGCTCAAATGTGGAAGTTATCTATTCTACATTTGATGAACTTCCCGAGCATCACAAGAGAGTTTCCGAGATGGTAATGGAGAGAAGTAAGAGACTTGTTGAACACGGCAGGGACGTTGTTGTTCTTATTGACAGTATCACAAGACTTACAAGAGCCTACAACCTTGTAGTTCCACCCAGCGGACGTACTCTTTCAGGTGGTCTTGATCCTTTGGCTCTTCATATGCCTAAGAAATTCTACGGTGCAGCCCGTAACACAAGAGAAGCAGGAAGCCTTACAATCCTTGCAACGGCTCTTGTTGAGACAGGAAGCCGTATGGATGATGTTGTATACGAGGAGTTTAAGGGAACAGGTAACATGGAACTGGTTCTCGACAGAAAGCTTTCCGAGAAGAGAATCTTCCCTGCCATCGATATTCCCAAATCAAGTACCAGAAGAGAAGACCTTCTCCTTTCTCCTGAAGAACAGCAGGCAATGAACAAGCTTCGTAATGCCTTCTGCGGCAATAAGCCTGACGAGTCCGTTAATCAGGTTATCAGACTGATTAAGGATACAAGAAATAATCAGGAGTTTATAATGAGGGTTTCCAAGACTCACTTCGACTATTAAAAAAGTACTTGCACAAGTTTTTCTTTCATGCTACAATACTCATGCTGTTTGTGTGAGCATACAGTAGCGGATGAGAACATAACTAATAATTTTCTATATATGGCGAGGTGAAAACATGAAAGAAGGAATTCATCCTGAGTACTATCAGGCAACAGTTACTTGCAACTGTGGCAATACATTCGTAACAGGTTCTACAAGCAAAGAGATTCACGTAGAGGTTTGTTCTAAGTGCCACTCATTCTATACAGGACAGCAGAAGTCTGCAAGAACTGATGGACGTATTGATAAGTTCAATAAGAAGTACGGTACAGCTACTAAATAGTTTTGTACAAGAATATGAGTTATTAAAGGTTGAGGTTATCTTTCGTAATCTCAACCTTTTTTCGCTTCGCGAAAAAGGTTGTATATTATCGCAAAATATCTAAATAAGGGTGGTTAAAATGAGCAGAAGAAAGAAAAAAGTATTTTCAGGAATTGGCGGCCAGGCAGTGCTTGAAGGCGTCATGATGAAAAATAAAGATAAATATGCCGTTGCGGTAAGAAAACCCGACGGAGAGATTGCTGTAGATGTTGAAGCTTTTACCGGAGTGGGAAACGGAATGACAATTTCGAAGATTCCTTTCTTCAGAGGAATTTTTAACTTTATCAATTCCCTGGTTCTGGGAATGAAGACGCTTTCATATTCAGCTTCTTTCTATGAGGAAGAGGATAAGAAGGAAACCGAAGCCGATAAGGAAATCAACAAAATCAGCAAGGGAAAGGAAGAGGGAATCCTTATGGGATTTACCACTGTGGTTGCCATAGCTTTAGCTGTGGGATTATTCCTCCTTTTGCCTTTCTATCTTTCCAATTTTATTTCTACATATATAAGAAACGACTCATTGATGGCAATCATTGAGGGCGTTATTCGAATCGTTATATTTGTGGGCTATGTCAGCATTATCAGCTGCATGAAGGACATTAAGAGGCTCTACAGATATCACGGTGCAGAGCATAAGTGCATTAACTGCCTTGAGCACGGTCATAACCTTAACGTACACAATGTTAAGAAGAGCTCCAGGCTTCACAAGAGATGCGGCACAAGCTTCATCGTATTCATCCTTGTTATAAGCATAATTCTTTTCTTCTTTATCAAGACTGACAATATGCTTTTGAAGGTTGTTTACAGACTTTTACTTATTCCTGTAATTGCGGGCATTTCTTACGAGATTATCAGACTCGCAGGTAAAACCGACAATATTCTCATGAACATCCTTTCAGCTCCCGGGCTTTTGTTCCAGAAGATTACCACCAAGGAGCCTGATGAGGAAATGATTGAGGTTGCAATCAAATCCGTAGAGGCTGTATTTGATTGGAGAGCTTTCCTTAAGGAGAACTTTGAGGTGGAAGAAGAGCCTGAAGAGACGGCGGATTATGAAGAGCCTTACGAATATGAGGAAAATGTACAGTCAGAGGAACCTTAAATGCGCTACGACGAAGCCATAAAAGCCGGGGCAGAAAGACTTGCTCTTTCAGGAATAGAGGAGGCAAATCTTGACGCAAGACTTCTTTTGGAAAAGGCTTGCGGTACTGATGCTGCGACACTTTATTCGCACCCTGAAAGAGAAGTTTCAGATGAGGAGTATGCGGTTTTTACCAATATGATAGAAAGAAGGGAAGAAAGAATTCCTCTTCAGCATATTACGGAAACCGCTCCTTTTATGGGGCTTGATTTTAAGGTAAACAGTAACGTTCTGATTCCCCGTGCAGACACCGAAACTCTGGTTGAAGAAGCCTTGAAAATTCGGATGGATGGGGACAGAATTCTTGATATGTGCACAGGTTCCGGGTGCATTTTGATAAGCGTTCTTAATTATTCGAACAATTGCGAGGGCGTGGGAGCGGACATTTCTCCCAAGGCATTGGAGATTGCCAAAGAGAATGCTGACGCCATACTTAAGGACAAGGAAGACGATACAAAGTATTCCTTTGTGGAAAGTAATCTGTTTGATAAAGTTGAGGGAAAGTTTGATTTAATCCTTTCAAACCCTCCATATATAGCTACGGACATTATTCCGACCCTAATGCCGGAGGTTTCAAAACATGAACCCTTCATTGCCTTAGATGGCAAAAATGATGGCTTGTGGTTTTATGAAAGAATAGTGGAAAGATTAGAGGAGTTTTTAAAGCCCGGCGGCTCAGTGATTTTTGAGATAGGCTACGATCAGGGAGAGCGGGTCAGTGAACTTCTTAAGGACGAAGGATTTGTCGGTGTAGAGATTATTAAGGACTATGCCGGAATGGACAGAGTTGTTAAAGGAACCATGCCGATTTTGAAATGAGGAGATTTCCATGTTTGATAAATTAGATGATTTACTTAGAAGATTTGAAGAGATAATACAGGAACTTGCCGAGCCTGATGTTGTGAACAACAGGGAGAGATTTAAATCTCTCATGAAGGAGCAGAGTGATCTGACTCCCATTGTTGAGGCATATAAAGAATATAAGAAGTGCAATCAGGATATTGAGGACTCACTGGCAATGCTTGATGAAGAGTCTGATGAAGAAATGAGAGATATGATTAAGGAGACTTTAAGTGATGCCAAGAAGAGAGTGGCAGAGCTTGAGGACGAACTTAAGATACTTCTTCTTCCCAAAGACCCTAACGATGATAAGAATGTTATCGTGGAAATCAGAGCGGGTGCAGGCGGAGATGAGTCAGCGCTTTTTGCTGCAGAGATTTATCGTATGTACACTCACTACGCAGAGAGCCAGAGATGGAAGGTTGAACTTGTAAGCTGTGATGAGATCGGAATCGGAGGCATGAAGGAAGTAACATTCATGATCAGCGGTAACGGTGCTTATTCCAAGATGAAGTATGAAAGCGGAGTTCACCGTGTACAGCGTGTACCTGAGACTGAGTCCGGCGGACGAATTCATACATCCACCATTACAGTTGCCGTTATGCCTGAGGCTGAAGACGTTGATGTTGTTATCGACGAGAAAGATATTCGTATCGATGTAATGAGAGCTTCCGGAAACGGTGGTCAGTGTGTCAATACTACCGACTCTGCCGTGAGACTTACCCATTATCCCACCGGAATTGTGGTATACTCACAGACAGAAAAGAGCCAGTTGCAGAACAAGGCCAAGGCTTTCGCTCTCCTTAGAGCAAAGCTTTATGACATTGAGCAGCAGAAGGCTCATGACGCTGAGGCTGAGCTTAGAAGAAGCCAGGTAGGTACCGGTGACAGATCTGAGAAGATCAGAACCTACAACTTCCCCCAGGGAAGAGTTACGGATCACCGAATTAATCTTACCTTATATAAGCTTGATAAGATAATGAACGGGGACATACAGGAAATAATTGATGCATGTATTGCAGCCGACCAGGCAGCTAAGCTTGCAAAGATGAACGAGACAGCATAGGGAGGGGTTAACTATGGCAGCCAGAATACTTATTGTTGAGGATGAGAAGGCAATCGCGGACCTTATTTACATGAGTCTTACCGATGCCGGTTACAAGTGCGAGAAGGTTAATGACGGCTTCGAAGCAGCAGATTTGATTGAGGAGAAGAGATATGATCTGGTTCTCCTTGATATCATGCTTCCCGGATGTGACGGATACGAGCTTCTTGACTACCTTAAGGAGTATGAGACTCCGGTAATTTTTGTTACAGCCAAGGCAGACGTAAAGGACAGGGTAAAGGGCCTTAAATTAGGCGCAGATGACTATCTTACTAAGCCTTTTGATATAGTTGAGCTGCTTGCCAGGGTTGAAACCGTTCTCAGACGTTATAACAAGAATGAGACTAAATTAAGCTTTGCTGATGTAGTGGTTGATACTGAGGCACACACCGTTACACAGAACGGAAACAATATTTCCCTTACCATGAAGGAATATGAGATACTTATTCTTTTCCTTCAGAACAAGAATATCGCTCTTTTCAGAGAGAAGATTTTCGAGAAGGTATGGGGCGGTGAGTACACCGGAGACAGCAGAACAGTAGATTTACATGTTCAGAGAATGCGTAAGAAACTGGGATGGGAAAAGAGAATCGTCCCTGTTTATAAAGTAGGATATCGGTTGGAGGACACTGATGAAGTTTAAGTGGAAACTTTTTATTTGGACTATGGCATCGGTTACTTTGGCATATTGCTTAAGCGGAAGTATGATGATTACTTCCGCCTTTCGCGTTACATACGACAAAGAGGTTGAGATTGCCACTGAGGAGCATGAAATCATGCAGAATACCCTTATTATGGTTCTTTCTCATCTTTCCAAGAACGTAACTGACGATGTATGGAGACAGGTGGTTAAGGATCTCGATGATACCAGTGCCAGAAAGAACTTCTATTTCTGCATTCAGAATAAGGAGAAGTCCGATCTGTACCAGAGCTATTCCATGAAGAAGGATGGAATTCTGGCATACAACAAGGATGAGGGTATAGGTGACACCGGTGTATTCCTTTATACTCAGGATGACAAATACCTTCTTATGACCAGATCCTACATCAATTCCGACAACGGAAAGTATTATCTCAATATTATAAGAGATATTTCTGATATATTTGAAAGCCGTACCAATCAGCTGGCGATTTTCTACAGGATTATGGGCATAATTATGGTTCTGACCGCAGGTGTTTCATATCTTATCGCCTATTATCTTGCAAAGCCCTTGTTTAAGATTTCAAGGGTGGCAGATGAGATATCGGAGGGCAACTTCTCTGTGAGAGCCAATCTTGAAGGCTATGATGAGATTGGCGAGCTTGCTATGGATATAGACAGCATGGCTGATACTTTGGAGAAGAACTTTGAAGAGCTAAACGATGCGGTAAGAAGGCAGGAGGATTTCGTAGGCAACTTTGCTCATGAGTTAAAAACTCCTCTTACCTCAATTATCGGCTACGCTGATACATTAAGATCAAAGAAGCTTGACGAAGAGGAAATCTTTAAGGCGGCAAACTACATCTATACTGAAGGAAAGAGACTTGAAGGCATGTCCTTTAAGCTTCTTGAAATGCAGGTAACCAAGCAGCAGGAGATGGTTCTTAAGGATGTGGATGCCCAGTATCTGGGAGACAACGTCTGCGGAGCACTCACTCCTCTTATGGACAGCACCGGAATGGAGCTTAATGTTGATTTTGAACCGGGAATTATTATAGCTGACACAGATCTTATTAAGTCAGTTATCTTTAACGCTGCGGATAACGCCCGCAAAGCCAACGAATCTGCCGGACGAAAGAAGGTAGATATTCTCGGAAAACTCGAAAATGATAAATATATTATTTCCATTATAGATGAGGGTACCGGTATTCCTGAAGAGGAACTCGGTAAAATCACAGAAGCTTTCTACATGGTAGATAAGTCCAGAGCAAGAAAGCAGGGTGGTGCCGGACTTGGACTTGCACTTTGCAAGCAGATTATGGAGCAGCTTGGAGGCACCATAGAATTTGAAAGTAAAGTCGGAGAGGGTACAAAGATTATTCTTACTCTTAAAGGCAAGGAAATAACCGAAGAAGAGGAGGAAAGCGAAGATGAATAAAACGCAGACGGCAATCGTTGGTTTGGCAGTAGTTGAACTCCTTTTGGTATGCTTCTTCATTCCACAGCTTTTCTTCAGAGTACAGGACTCGGAACTTGCCAAGGAAGTTGAAAAGGTTTCTGTGGAACCTGCAAATCTTGCTTCATTTAACAGTACGATTTATACAAACTCATCACCTTTAACTCTTGATGAGAAAATTGATTTTGCCAACAGCTACGACGGAACCATAACATCCATCTTCCTTGAGAAGGGTGAAAAATATTCCGCAAACCAGATCTGCTCAATAGCAGCGGGAGAAATCGATGACATATGTTCATATTATGAGGACGATCCGCTTTTTACAAGAATTAAGGAAATGGAGATTACAACTCCCCTTAGGGATTACGGCGTGGAACTGGGACTTAAGGCTGCCGATGACGAGACAGGATACGCAGATGTTGATACCGTAGATGAGATAGATGTGGATTTGGGCCCTTCTTATATTTCAGGCCCTTATGAGATCCGACTGGAGCCTCTTATGTATATCAACTCCTCGGAACCGGAGCAGGCCTTCATTGCTTGGACAATTGACTTTTATTATTCCGAAGACGGAACTTCCATATTCATTTATTTTGATGATGATACCGGAAAGATTATTTCCGTTACGGGAAGTCTTGCCAATTACAATGACAAAGAGATGTACTCCCTTTATCAGGACACCAAGACCATATCCGGACTGGTTAGAAGTTACTATGAGGCAGTAGAATCCAACAGTAGCCAAAATGAGTAAAATATGGGTTGCCTGAGGGTAACAAAACTGATATAATTCAATATTGTTAAATATATAACAGTTAATTAATTTCTATATAGCGAGGTACATATATGAGCAAAAAAACCAAAGTACTTATGATTCTCGATGGTTTCGGAATCAATGAGAAGACCGAAGGCAACGCTGTTGCACAGGCTAAGACTCCCGTCATCGACAATCTTATGAAAACTTATCCCTGGGTAAAGGGAAATGCCAGCGGAATGGCAGTAGGACTTCCTGAGGGCCAGATGGGTAACTCAGAGGTAGGCCACCTTAACATGGGCGCAGGAAGAATTGTTTACCAGGAGCTTACCAGAATCACCAAAGAGATTCAGGATGGCGTTTTCTTCGAAAACGAAGCCCTTCTTGATGCCGTAAACAACTGTAAGAAGAATAATTCATCACTTCACATGTACGGACTTCTTTCAGACGGTGGTGTGCACAGCCACAACACACATCTTTATGCATTGCTTGAGCTTGCCAAGAGACACGGCCTTGACAAGGTGTTTGTTCACTGCTTCCTTGACGGAAGAGACACACCTCCCACAGGTGGCAAGGGCTATGCTGAGGAACTTGAAGCAGAAATGAAGAAGATTGGCGTCGGTAAAATCGCTACAGTCAGCGGTCGTTACTACGCTATGGACAGAGATAACAACTACAACAGAGTAGAGCTTGCTTACAATGCGCTTACAAAGGGAGAGGGCGTTACAGCTCCCGATGCAATCACTGCAATTCAGCAGTCTTATGATAAGGATGAGACTGATGAGTTTGTTAAGCCCACTGTTGTAATGGAGAACGGAAAGCCTGTTGCTACCATTAAGGATGGAGATTCCATTATCTTCTTCAACTTCAGACCTGACAGAGCCCGCGAGATTACTCACTGCTTCTGTGATGATGAGTTTGATAAGTTTGAAAGAGGAGCAAGAATCAAGACTACATATGTCTGCTTCTCAGATTATGATCCCCTTATTTTAAATAAGGAAGTGGCTTTCAAGAAGATTTCAATTACAAATACATTCGGCGAGTGGCTTGCTGCCAAGGGAATGAAGCAGGCTCGCATTGCTGAGACAGAGAAGTATGCTCACGTTACGTTCTTCTTCAACGGCGGTGTTGAGAAGCCCAATGAGGGAGAGGACAGAATCCTTGTTAATTCACCCAAGGTTGCAACATATGATCTTAAGCCTGAGATGAGTGCTTACGAAGTTTGCGACAAGCTTACAGAGGCAATTCGTTCCGGCAAGTACGACGTTATCATAATTAACTTCGCTAACCCTGATATGGTAGGCCATACAGGTGTACTTGAGGCGGCTATCAAGGCTGTTGAGGCTGTTGATGAGTGCGTTGGAAAGGCAGTTGAAGCTGTTAAGGAAGTGGATGGAACAATGTTCATCTGTGCAGATCACGGTAACGCTGAACAGCTTATTGATTACGAGACAGGTGAGCCCTTCACAGCTCATACCACAAATCCCGTACCCTTTATCCTTGTTAACTACAAGGAAGGCTACGGCTTAAGAGAGAACGGATGCCTGGCTGATATCATTCCTACCATTATAGAGATAATGGGTGAGGAGCAGCCTGCAGAGATGACAGGAAAGTCATTACTTATTAAGAAATAATCTTCAGATTTTTCAAAAAGCGTCGGAGTTTTATTCCGACGCTTTTTTAGTGAAATTCTTGACAATCATGCTTCGATACAGTATAATAGCAAACTGTTAAAGTTATATACTTTTCTAAGGAGGAAAAATATGAAAAAGGCATTTTTATCAGTGCTTCTTTGTGTTGCTATGTGCGCTACATTACTTGTAGGCTGTGGTAATAAAGAGGCAGCTGCTACCACAACAACTGATAGCAGTGAAACAACTGAGACTACCGAAGCAGCAACCGAGACAGTAACTGCTCCCGGAACCTATGACACTCTTGTAGTCGGTACTCAGGTATTTGATGGTGTATTCGATCCTTTATTCTCATCATCAGCTTATGATTCACAGGTTAACGACATGATTTTCACAAGCGTATGTGTGCTTGATCCTGACGGAAAGCTTGTAGACAACGCAGGTCATGTTGAAGTTAAGGAAGAGGGCGGCAAGTTTGTTTACACTGTTACTCTTCAGGATGGTCTTAAGTTCTCTGACGGAGAGCCTGTAACCATCGATGATTTACTTTTCACTTACTATGTATTCGCAGATCCTACATACGATGGATCTTCAACATTTGGTACCCTTGATATCGAGGGTATGGCTGACTACGTTGATTCAGCAGCTCCCCTTTGGAAGTGCATGATGAACGCAGGCGCAGAGAACACAGATTTCTCCAAGTGGGATGAAGCAACTCAGAAGAAGTTCTTCGAGGAAGACCTTCCTACAGCAGGTGCAGCATTCGCACAGGAAATCGTTGATTACTGTGTAGATGCAGGTTATGCAGCTGACGCTAACGATGTTTCAACAGCAGCAGGCGCTTGGGGCTTCGAAGTTGCTGAAGGCGGCACAGCAGAAGATTTCTTCAACGCTATGGTTGAAGCTTACGGCGGGGACCTCTTAAACCTCTCCAACACAGAGTCTGCCGGTTCTTCACTCTTTGATTTACTTGATGCTTCTTATGCAGAGGCTATTGAGCTTTCAGATGTAAACGAAATCACAGGTATCAAGAAGGTTGATGACCTTACATGTACCGTTACATTTAATTCAGCAAACATTTCAGGTGACAAGCTCGTTGCTTGGCAGCCTATCGTTCCTAAGCACTACTATGGCAAGGACTTCAAGAAGGGTGATTTAACAGCTGTTAAGGCTCTTAACAATGCTCCTCTTGGCTCAGGTCCTTACACATTTGTAAGCTATGAGAACAACATTGTTACTCTTGCAGCTAACCCTAACTACTTCAAGGGTGCACCTCAGATTCCCAACCTTAAGTTCCAGGCAGTTGACGAGAACACCAAGGTTGACCTTATCTTAAACGGTGATATCGATATTACTGATCCTTCAGCTTCACTTGAAGTTGTTGCTCAGATGGAAGAGAATGCTGACAAGGCTTCTTACTCACTCGTTGATAACCCGGGTTATGGTTACATCGGTATCAACGCTGAGAACGTTCCTGACATTAACGTACGTAAGGGCTTAATGTGCTTAATGAACAGAGAGCCTGCTGTTAAGTCTTACTATGGTGACCTCGCAGAGGTTATTGAGCGTCCTATGACACCTACCGTTGCAGAGTATCCTCGTGATGCAAAGCCTTTCTACTCATATGATCCTGCTAAGGCTCTTGAGTACTTCAAGGAAGCTGGTTACGAGCAGAAAGACGGTAAGCTTGTTAAGGATGGCAAGCAGTTAGTAATCAAGGTTGGTATCGGTGATGCTTCATCTCACCCTTCAACACCTATCCTTACTCAGATGGCTAATGATATGGCTGACATGGGTGCAGAACTCGTTGTTAACGATCTTCAGTTCTCAGTTCTTACAGACATGGTTCAGGGCGGCGAGCTCGACATGTGGGTAATGGCTTGGGGTAATGCTACAGACTGTGACAACACTCAGATGTTCGGCAGCAAGGGTGGTTCTAACTACCAGCACTACTACAGCGACGAAATCGATGCTCTTCAGGCTAAGATTCTTCAGACTGTAGATTTCGATGAGAGAGCAGCTTTAGTTGCAGAAGAACTTGACCTTATCATGGATGCAGCTATCTACATGCCTGTATACCAGAGAAAGAACATGGAGATCTACAACGCTACAACTCTCAACATCGATACACTCCCTGAGAGAACAACAACATACTATAACTACGCATCTCAGATTGAGAAGTTACAGATGAACTAAAATCAGTATATTAATTCTGATATATTTCAGTGGGAGATGCCTTGGGAAACCAAGGCATTTTCCGCTGATATTTTGTGTTATAGGGGAAATTAATAATTATATAAATCCCTGTAATGTTATACAAAACAGGAATATCGGATTAGAAATGGGGCTTTTATGAGACAGTATATTATTAAGCGAGTAGTTGTAAGCTTTATAGTGCTTTTCCTTGTATCTATTTTGCTATACAGTATCGCAAGATCTGTTCCCGGTGATTATGTAGCCAATGTTACCGGAGGAAATCCTAATATTACTCCGGAAATGCAGGAGAGAATGAGAGAGCTTTACGGCTTGGACAAGGGCATTTTAGAAGGATACATTTCCTGGCTTAAGGATGCTTTACATGGTGACCTTGGAACATCCTTTAAGTACCAAAAACCTGTTGTCGAAGTTATAAAGAATTTTATGGCGCCTACGTTTGCATTGGCATTTATCTCCATGGTTTTAGAGATTGCGCTTGCTATACCTCTTGGTATTATTGCCGCAAGAAAGCAGTATTCACTTACTGATTATTCTATTGTCGCAATTGCAATTTTGGGTATTTCACTTCCTTCTTTCTTCTTTGCATCAGTGCTCAGAAGATGGTTGTCCATAGGACTTGGCATTTTACCTATTTCAGGTATGGTTACAGCCAGAGCCAATTACCAGGGATTTGATTTATTCTTAGATTATGCTAAGCACTTTACTTTGCCTATTATCGTATTTGTTATTACAGGTATCGGAGGACTTCTCCGTTACGTAAGAACAAATATGTTGGAAGTATTGAGCGCAGATTACGTTCGTACCGCCAGAGCCAAAGGATTACCTGAGAGAAAGGTTATAGGAAAGCATGCTTTCCGTAACACCTTGATTCCTATCGTAACCATGGTTGGTGGAATGATTCCCAGTCTTTTCTCCGGTGCCGTTATCACAGAAGGTATCTTCTCTCTGGAAGGACTCGGAAGTGTTGCGCTTAATGCCGTATATAACGGTGATATCCCTTACCTTATGGGATTTAATATGTTTATTGCAGTGTTGACTTTGATCGGAACTCTTGTTTCGGATATTCTTTATGCGGTCGTTGACCCCCGTGTAAGATATTAGGAGGTGCATTATGGAAGACAATAAAGAATTATTAAAAAAGAACCTGCAAGAACAGGATGAATTTGAAAAGAATCAGGTTATAATGACCCCCGGTCAGCTTGTTGCAAAGAGATTCTTCAGAAATAAACTGGCATGTATCGGTGTAGCCATTATTGCCGTTATGGCTCTTTTCTGTATTATCGGACCTTTCCTTACTCCTTACGGTGAGTATGAGATATTCTATAAAGATATGGCTACGGGCGAAGAGCACCGTATGCAGGAGGAGCTTGATATGTCCCAGATGGGAATCAATGTTAAGGCTCCCATATCTGAGGCGCACTGGCTTGGAACAGACCCTGACGGAAGAGACGTATTTACCCGTCTTATGTACGGTGGACGTATCTCCCTTACCGTTGGCTTTGTTGTAGTCATTATTGAGCTTATTTTGGGTATTATTTTAGGTGGATTGGCCGGCTATTACGGAGGCGCCGTCGACATGGTTATCATGCGACTGGTTGAAGTGTTCTATTCGCTGCCGTTCATACCTATCATGTTGATCCTTTCATCACTTTTCGTAGGATACAACATCTCTCCCCAGTATAAGATTTACTTTATTATGATTGTCATGGGTATCCTTGACTGGGCAGGCGTAGCAAGAAACGTAAGAGCGCAGATTCTCTCATTAAGAGAAATGGAATATATGCAGGCTGCGGAATCTACAGGAATCAAAACCTCCCGTAAGATCTTCAAGCACCTTGTTCCCAATACAATGCCTATCATTATCCTTATTGCAACCATGGATGTAGGATCCGTTATTCTTTATGAATCGGTTCTTTCATACCTGGGTGTAGGTATTGCATGGCCTTATGCTTCATGGGGTAATATGGCAAATACAGTTACGGATTCAATTATTCTGAAGAACTATCCCAATATTTGGGCACCTCCCGGAATTCTTATCCTTTTAACTGTTCTTGCATTCAACTTTATCGGTGACGGTATGCGTGACGCATTCGATCCCAGGATGAAAAGGTAGGTGACGCGCATGACTGCTAAAGAACAAAAGAAGCGTTTAAAAGAGATTAAGAAGTTTAACGCTAAGAAGTATAAAGAATATAACAAGAATCAGAAAAGAAAAAGAGCTCCCGAATCAGAATATGTTACTAAGATGAATGACAATGACAACATCATTGAGTTCGACAATCTTAAAACATATTTCTACACCGATGTGGGAACAGTTAAGGCTGTTGACGGCGTAACCTTCGACATCAAAAGAGGTAAGACCATCGGTGTCGTAGGAGAGTCCGGATGCGGTAAGTCAGTTACATCCCTTTCTGTCATGGGTCTTTTACAGGGTCCTACAGGACAGGTGGCAGGCGGTTCAATAAGATTCAACCAGCTTTCAAAGAACAGAGCAGTAGATCTTACAAAACTTCCCATAAAGGAATATGAGAAGATTCGTGGTAATGAAATCTCCATGATTTTCCAGGAGCCCATGACCACTCTTAACCCTGTATTCACCATTGGTGATCAGCTGATGGAGTGTATTGCCCTTCACAATCCCGACATGAAGAAGAAGGATGTTGAAGCAAGAGCTTTGGAGACTCTCGAAATGGTTGGAATCAAGAGAGATGGAATGCTTGATTTGTATCCTCACGAGCTTTCCGGTGGTATGAGACAGCGTGTGGTTATTGCCATGGCTCTTTCATGTAATCCCCAGCTTATCATTGCAGATGAGCCCACCACAGCCCTTGATGTTACAATTCAGGCTCAGATTCTTGACCTTCTTCGAGAATTAAAGGATAAAATCAACGCATCCATTATGCTTATAACCCATGACCTTGGCGTTGTTGCAGAGATGGCTGATTACGTTGTTGTTATGTACGCCGGTCGTGTTGTAGAGCAGGGTACAGCAGATGATATTTTCCATCATCCTTCACATCCCTATACAATTGGCCTTATGAAGTCAAAGCCCATGCTTGGCGAGCAGGTCGAAAGACTTTACTCCATCCCCGGCAATGTACCCAACCCTATTAACCTGCCTGAGCACTGTTATTTCAAGAACAGATGCGAAATGTGTGTTGATAAATGTGAGGGTGCATACCCTGAATTGATCTCCCTTAGTGAGACACATAAGGTAAGCTGTTACCTTCGTGAAAAAGAAGTAAAGGGGGAAAACTAAAATGAGTGATGTAAATTATGTAGTTGACGCCAAGGGCGTTAAAAAGTATTTCCCCATTAAATCCGGTCTTCTTCAGAAGACCATAGGACATGTCAGAGCCGTTGACGGTGTTGACATCAGAATTAAAGAGGGTGAGACCTTCGGACTCGTTGGTGAGTCAGGATGTGGTAAATCTACACTTGGACGTACCCTTTTAAGACTGATCGAGCCTACGGAAGGTCAGATATCCATTAACGGAATGGACATGACAAAGCTTAAAAGAGAAGATTTAAGAAAAGCTCGTCCTTCCATGCAGATGATATTCCAGGATCCCTTCTCATCATTGGATCCCAGAATGCCTGTAGGCGAGATTATCGGTGAGGCGGTAAGAGAGCACGGAATTGTTCCTGCAAGCGAGTATCGTGATTACGTCCTTAAGATTATGGAGGACTGCGGACTTCGTCCTTACTACATCGACAGATATCCTCACGAGTTCTCCGGAGGACAGAGACAGAGAATCTGTATTGCAAGAGCTTTGGCTCTTAATCCTAAATTTATCGTTTGTGACGAGCCTGTTTCAGCACTTGATGTTTCAATTCAGGCTCAGATCATCAACCTGATGGAAGAACTGCAGGAGAAGAGAAATCTCACATATCTGTTTATTTCTCATGACCTTTCTGTAGTTCAGCATATATCCGATACCATCGGTGTTATGTATCTTGGTTCAATGGTTGAGAACGGTTCTACAGAAGATATTTTTGCGAATCCTTTACATCCTTATACCAAAGCTTTGTTCTCTGCGGTTCCCATTGCAGATCCCGATGTAAAGATGAACAGAATTCTTCTTGAGGGAGACATTCCTTCACCTGCAAACCCGCCCAGCGGATGTAAGTTCCATACAAGATGTGCACAGTGTATGGAAATTTGTAAGAACAAAGTCCCTGAGGTTAAGGATATGGGCAACGGACATACAGTTGCATGTCATCTGTACAATAATTAATTGTTGCAATACCTTAGTATTTATGCTAAACTGTCTTTTGTGTGACGCATTAGGAGGTTTATCCAATGGAAGTTTTAAGATTAATATTGACAATCGTTTTCATAATTGTTTGTCTTGCTTTAATAGTTTTGGTTTTAATGCAGGAAGGAAAGTCAGCAGGCTTAGGAGCTATCAGCGGTGCTGCAGAGACATACTGGGGTAAGAACAAGGGCCGTTCCATGGAAGGCGCACTTGTTAAGATTACCAAGGTTCTGGCAGTTTTGTTTATGGTTCTTGCTGCAGTACTTAACATTTCAAGATTTTAATTGATTGCATTTATTTGACCACTCTTCAAGCAAGAGTGGTCATTTTTTTGCTATAATTCAGGTATGGGTAAGAAGAAAGAAACTAAAGAGAAAAAGAATAAGAATAAAAAAGTCAGCAAAGAGCAGGAACTTCTTAATTCCTTTGTGGGAACTTTCTGCGGTACCGAGGGTGGCTTTGGATTTGTTACCGTTGAAGGATTTGAACAGGACTTCCATATCAGTGAATCCAGGGTTAACGGAGCCATTCATAAGGACACGGTTGAAATCAGGTATCTCAGAAGCAAGAAGGGCGGAAGACCCGAAGCTGAAGTTGTAAGAGTTATTGAACGAGGAATCAAGCAGGTTGTGGGCACTTTCGAGAAGTCCAAGAACTATGGATTTGTCAGCTGCGATGACAAGAAGATTCCCTTTGACGTATTTATTGCAAAGGAGAACTCCAAGGGCGCGGAAGACGGCTCCAAGGTTGTTGCAACCATAATTAATTATGGCGACGGAAAGAAAAGCAATCCGGAGGGTGCAATCACCGAGGTCCTTGGCCATATAGATGAACCCGGCGTTGATATTCTCGCCATTGCAAAGGGTCTTGATATTCCCACAGAGTTTCCGGGTAAGGTCCTTAAGCAGGCTGAGAAGGTGGCAAGTGAAGTGAGCTTGGCCGATATGGATGGAAGATCTGATTTAAGGAAGATTACCATGGTTACCATAGACGGCGATGATACCAAGGATTTTGATGACGCGGTAAGCCTTGAAAAGTTAAGACACGGCCATGTAAGACTGGGGGTACACATTGCGGATGTGGCCAACTATGTTCAGGAAAGGTCTGCCCTTGATAAGGAAGCTTTAAAGAGGGGCACCAGTGTTTACCTTTTGGACAGGGTTATTCCCATGCTTCCCTTTGCCTTGTCAAACGGAATGTGTTCCCTTAATGCAGGGGAAGACAGACTTGCCTTAACCTGCTTTATGGAAATCGACAAGGAAGGAAATATTGTTTCTCACAGTATTGAAGAGAGCGTTATTAATATAAACAGGCGCCTTACATATAATCAGGTTCAGAAGTTATTTGACAAGGATAAGGCCACGGTCAGAGATTTAAGACATTTGAAAAAAATGCTGTTTCTCATGAAGGACACGGCGGAATTACTTAGAGCCAAGAGAGGACAGGAAGGCTCTGTAGACTTTGATTTGCCGGAAAGTAAGATTAAGCTTAATGCAGCCGGGATTCCTGTTTCCATTGAACCTTACATAAGAAATGATGCCACGAGACTTATTGAGGATTTCATGCTGGCAGCCAACACAACTGTGGCGGAACACTTTTACTGGCAGGAGGTCCCCTTCCTTTACAGAGTTCACGGGGCGCCGGAACCTGAGAAGATGGAGAAGCTGGCCACCTTTATAAGGAACTTTGGCTACTTCCTTAAAAAGTCAGGCAGGAATAGTGATACAATAGGGAAGAGTATTCATCCCAAGGAAATACAGAAGCTTCTTAAGTCTGTGGAGGGAACCCCAGAGGAGACCCTTATCAGCAAACTCACATTAAGAAGCATGCAAAGAGCGAAGTATTCCGATTCCTGTGACGGACACTTTGGACTTGCTTTTAAGTATTACACGCATTTTACATCACCCATAAGAAGATATCCTGATCTTCAGATTCATCGAATAATTAAAGACTCCCTGAGGGGAAGACTGAGTTCCGAAAAGATGGATCATTACAGAGATATACTCCCCGGTGTTGCTAAGCTTTGCTCGGACTATGAAAGAAGAGCTGACGAGGCAGAACGTGAGACAGAGAAGCTTAAGAAGGTTGAATATATGGAAGGCTTTATTGGCCAGACATTTGACGGCGTCATAAGCGGTATCACCAAATGGGGAATATATGTGGAACTTCCCAATTCCGTTGAGGGGCTGATTCATATTTCAAAGCTTGTGGGAGATTATTTCTATTACAATGAGCAGACCTATGAAATGATAGGTGAAAGCACAGGCAAGAAATACAGACTGGGAGAGGAAATCAGCGTAAAGCTATTGGACGTTGATGTTAAACAAAGAACCATAGACTTTGTTCCCGTAAGGGAAGGTGAAGAAGTCGACTGGGAAAGGTATTTGGACAGATAGATGAAAGAACAGGGAATGAAACTTGTTGCAAACAACAAGAAGGCCTATCATGATTATTTTATCGAAGAAAAATATGAGTGCGGCATTGAACTTCACGGCACGGAGGTGAAGAGCCTTCGCCTGGGGAAGTGCTCGGTGAAGGAATCTTTCATACGAATTGAAAAGGGTGAGGTATGGGTATATGGCATGCATATCAGTCCCTATGAGCAGGGAAATATTTTCAACGTGGATGCCATGAGACCCAAGAAGCTTCTTATGCACAAGTATGAGATAAACAAACTTGCAGCTAAGGTTGCCGAACAGGGTGTAACCTTAATCCCCCTTCAGGTATACTTTAAAGACGGAAGAGCAAAAGTTGAAATTGGCCTGGCCAAAGGTAAGAAACTCTACGATAAGAGAGCTGATATCGCCAAGAAAGACCAGTTAAGGGAGGCACAGAAGGAATTTAAAATCAGAAATCTCGGATAATTAGCTTTGTTGACTCACATCTTCTTGTGATATATAATTTTGTTATAACTAAATATGGGGTAGTCATGGTTTCGACAGGGATCTTGCAGCTGGAGAAGCTATCCGCAGGCGATGCGTCAAATCGCAAACCTAAACTAAACGCTGATAATAAATTAGCATTAGCTGCCTAAGCAGCTTTGTCCGCCTTAGTGCACCTACACATTAAGAATCGGGCATCGACTTTGTAGGAAACGACGTATGTTAAGCTTTGCGCATACGGGCGTATTATGAAGCTACCGAGAGTATGAGGGTGTTTGTTTCCTCATGCTTAAGGGAATGGGGCTTGCCCAAGATAACAAACTATGATAGTAGAAGGACAGGGAATGGGTTTTTGGACACGGGTTCGACTCCCGTCTACTCCACTAATAATGATTGGGGAAGGTTTTTGGCTATGGCAGATGTATTGAATTTCAAATGCCCTTGTTGTGGGGCCAATTTACCGTTTAACGGTAAAGCCGGGGAACTCGTTTGTGAGCACTGCGAAGCTCATTTTACAATGGAACAGGCCAAGGCAGCCGAGGAGGCTGAACTTGCCCATTCAAGTGAATCTAACATGGTATGGAGCACTGCTGATCAGCAGGTGATTAATGATGAGAACGGTAAGGTGAAGGGCTATAAATGCCCTAACTGCGGCGCCGAAATGGCTGCAGATGAGAACACCGCCGCTACGGAATGCCCTTATTGCGGTAATCCGGCTGTCATCCCTCAGTCTTTTGAGGGATTCTATCGCCCTGATTTGGTGGTGCCTTTTTCTATTGATAAGAGACAGGCAATTGACTCTTTGCTTGATTTTACAAAGGGCAAGAAACTTCTGCCCAAAACATTCACCGACAGAAACAGACTGGAAGAGATTACCGGCCTCTATGTTCCTTTCTGGCTTTTCTCCTGTCACGCAAACGGCTTTGTAACCTATGATGCCGTTAAGGAGGAGAGAAGTGAAGATGCCAATTACAGATATGTTAAGAAAGATCATTATACTGTTGTAAGAAAAGGTGAGATGGATTTCGAGAGGATTCCTGTGGATGCAGCCACAAGAATGGATGACAACACAATGGATTCCTTAGAACCTTACGATTTTACCAAAGCGGTAGAATATGATGCGGCATATTTCAGCGGATATCTGGCTGATAAATATGATGTTGACCAGAAGGATGCGGTACCCAGAGCCAACGAGAGAGTGAAGAACACCTTTAAATCCAAAATGCGAGAGGCGGTCAAGGACTATAAAGAGGTTATAGAGAAGGCTGAGAGCATTCAGCTTTCTAACACAAAGGCAGAGTATGCCATGCTTCCTGTTTGGCTTATGTCCACAAGCTACGAGGGAAAGGTTTATTCCTTCGGTATTAACGGACAATCCGGAAAGATGGTCGGAAGCCTTCCCGTGGATAAGGGAAAGAAGTTCAAGTATTTGTGCATAGGAACTTTGGTTGCCTTTGCCATTCTTTCTGTACTTGCCTATTTCCTTGGCGCTTACAGAGGCTTTTCCGCCAAGGGAGAGACCATTGCTTTAGTTTTAGCGATTATTATAGGCCTTATTTATTCGGCAGCGTTAAAGGCCTCAATGAATACTGTTTCAAAGAAATACTCGGCAGGGGAATACCTGTTGGAGAAATCCCTTAAGATGGGTGTACCTGTAGACAGATTTATTTTCACCAAAACGGAAAAGACAGCCAAGACTACAAAACAGTAATGATAGGAATCCTCTATTCGGAAGTCAATTTCATATGTATCGTAATAATGGCAATTATAGCCATAAGCGTATATTATTCCGGCGAACATAAGGTGGATAAATGCGTTCTGGGTTTGCTTACCCTTTTTTGCCTTATTATGTTCTCCGCCGATTCGGTCTGGGCGCTTGCAGACAACGGAGTTATTCCGAGAACATATAATCTTATTTATGTTTCTAATTTCTTATATTTCTTTTTCTCAGGCTTTGTGGGATTGGGATGGTATTACATCTCCGAAAGCCTGTATTTTGGCAACAAGGATTTCTTCCATCAGAGATGGAAAAATCTTCTGATCCACATCCCCGCATTTATTATCATAATTCTTACCATTACCAATGTATGGACAGGATCCTTGTTCTATATTGATGAGAATCTTAACTATCACAGGGGCAATCTGCACTTTATTCAGGCTTGCTGCGGATATTTCTATGAGTTTTATGTTATTGTAAGGGGAATAATCAACTATGCAAAGATTAAGGACAATCTGATTAAGAAGCGTATCAAGAAGGCAATAGTTTTTTTGACGGTTCCTCTGCTTGGAAGCACATTTCAGGCCTGGCTTGGTTCGATACCGGCTCTTTGCGTGGGCACAACTCTGGCAGAGCTTTTGATGTATACATACATCACCACATATGAAAGAGAAAAATTCATTATTGAAAAGGGTGAAAAAGAAAGAGGCATTATTGAGCAGGCCCTTTCAAGCATCCTCTATTCATACAGGGAAATTTACTTTATTCAGTTCAGAGAACGTTCCATCAACATGATTTATCCCACCTATGTGTCTGACAGGTTTGAGTACAATTATGAGACCATAAGCAAGGACAGAATAGACAGCATTCCCGAGGACGAAAATAACATTGGTGAGATTACGCAGTTTTTCGACTTAAACAGAGCAAGAATTGAACTCATGAGTCATGACAGCGTAGAGTGTAAATACAGTGTTCGAATCGGAGAAGAAGAAAGAGAATGGCAGAGTGCCACGTTTATTATTCAGGAGAAGCAAGGAAGCATTCCGGTTTCTGCATTCCTCACCATAAGAAGCATTCAGGATCTTTTAAGTAAGGAACAGGAGGCCAAGAAGAAGCTGGAAGAGGCTTTGGCCATGGCTGAGTCCGCAAACAAGGCCAAAAGTGTATTCCTTAATAACATGTCTCACGACATAAGAACTCCCATGAATGCCATCCTTGGCTTTGCTGATATTGCCAAAAAGGAAATGGATGACAAGGCAAGGCTTGATGAGTGCTTAAGCAAGATTATCCTTTCGGGTAAAGATCTTCTGAACCTTATTAACGATATCCTGGACATGTCCAGTATTGAAAGCGGAAAGGTTAAGTTTAACCATGTGGCTACATCTGTAAAGAGTATGGCCGAAAGCATCAGAGACATGTTCGCAAATGAGGCGGAGAAGAAGCAGATTAATTTCTTCGTAAACTATGATGAAATTACAAATGATTATGTATATTGCGATGAACTAAGAGCAAAGCAGGTAGTAATTAACATTGTAAGTAATGCCTTTAAATATACCCCCATGGGAGGAACTGTTTCACTGACAATCAGGCAGTATCCCCTTATCAAAGAAGGCTTCGCCAAATATGAACTGGTGGTGCAGGATAATGGTATAGGTATGAGCAAGGAATTCAAAGAGCAGATCTTTGATTCTTTCTCAAGAGAAAGAAGTGCCACCCTTAGCGGCATTCAGGGCACAGGCCTTGGAATGGCAATCGTTAAAAAGATTATTGATATGGTTGACGGCGAAATCGATGTGTGGAGTGAAGTTAACGTCGGAACCAAGATAACCATAAGACTTGTTATTAAGACAGCAGAGAAGGAAGAAGAGTTAAAGACTGACGAGCCTGAGGAGAACTACGACTTTACCGGAAAGAAAGTTCTTTTGGTTGAGGACAATGAGCTTAACAGGGAAATTGCCGAAGCAATTCTTAGTGAAGTGGGTATTCAGGTTGAGAGCGTCGTGAATGGTCAGGAAGCTGTGAACCGTATGGCAGATGCCAAGCCCGGAGAGTTTGATCTGGTTCTTATGGACATTCAAATGCCTGTTATGGACGGATACACCGCAACCACCAAGATTAGGGAATTGGAAGATCCTGAGGTTGCATATATTCCCATTGTTGCCATGACGGCTAATGCCTTTGACGAGGACAGGAAGGAAACCATGAATATGGGCATGAATGGCCACATTTCAAAGCCCATCGATATAGACGAAATGCTTTCCACCATGAAGAAATGCATGGGATTGTAGTAAATAATCAAATTATTAGAAAATTGTTTACTTTAAGCATGAATTGATGTATAATATTCCAAAGTGTATAGGTGTATAAGTGTATCAGGGAGGAGACTATGAAAGACAAAGCCAGGATAATGGTTGTAGATGATTCGGTTTATATGCGCGAATTAATTGAAGATATACTGCTGGAAGATGGATACGAGGTTATGCAGGCTGCCGACGGCGCGGAGATGCTTGATAAAATAGAAAAATTTGCACCGCAGGTGGTATTTATGGATGTTGTAATGCCCAATCAGAACGGAATTGAGATAACCAGTTCTCTGAAGGCTAAATACCCGGACATAAAGATTGTAATATGTTCTGCACATAATAATCTTG